>Ga0134128_10000352_pt1 | contig 64573 bp, 59 predicted proteins | sample KB31754_FD_96462 | JGI IMG/M metagenome (GOLD analysis project Ga0134128, IMG submission 96462) | Terrestrial soil microbial communities with excess Nitrogen fertilizer from Kellogg Biological Station, Michigan, USA - KB3-175-4 | ecosystem: Environmental > Terrestrial > Soil > Unclassified ... | reverse complement strand
GCTAATGTCTGAGAACTTCGGCCCGCTCCACTGGAGCGAGAACTTCAGCTCGGGCCACCGGCCCGACCCTCGTTCGTTCCCTTCGCCGCGGCTCGGGAACGTTCGGGAGCTTCGCTCCTGGACGAAAACGCTACCGCGTTTTCAGGTCTACTTCAAAAGATCTGTTACATAGGGCAACAGTGCCATCTGACGAGCCTTCTTAACGGCATCGGACACCTTGCGCTGATATTTCAGGGAGTTACCCGTAATACGGCGGGGAAGCAGTTTTCCCTGCTCGTTCAGGAACTTCTTCAGGAACTCGGCATCCTTATAATCGATGTACTTGATGCCATACTTCTTGAAACGGCAGAACTTCTTGGCACGTTTCTCCGGCTTGATCGCCGTCAGATACTTGATCTCGTTAGCTTTTGCCATAATGATTATGCTCCTACTTTTTCAGTTCCTGTAGGTACACCACTTCTCTTTTTGGCGTTGTACTCGACGGCGTATTTATCGAGTTTGGTAGCCATGAAACGTAACACGGTTTCGTCGCGGAGAATCTGAATTTTCAGTTTCTCATTGAAGTCGGATAGCGCATTGTACTCCAGAACCCAGTATAAACCGGTAGTTTTTTTCTGGATGGGATACGCCAGTGATTTCAGACCCCAGGGATTTTCGTGCACGATCTCTCCGCCATTATCTTTGACGAAAGAAGCGTATTTTTTCTGAGCGGCTTTGTAATCCTCTTCAGAAAGCACAGGGGTAAAAATCACCATCAATTCGTAATTGTTCATTACCGCTGTAATTGGTTAAAAATTAATAAATGGGCTGCAAAGGTAGCCCATTTAGAGGAAACAAGCAAACAAAACCCGCATTGACAGTGTGTCAGGATCGCATAGAATGGCATTTTCTTTGATTTTTGCCCTCCGCCGTTGGCCGCCGGAGGCCGACAAGGCCGATAGGCCTGGCATTAGCTTTTTGCGGCAAATGTGCTATTTTTCCGGAAGTACATTTGTCGCACATAATCACCATACTAAAATTACCATTGCCATGCAAAAAGGAAACATCCGGGTTCAAACCGAGAATATCTTCCCGATAATCAAGAAATTTCTGTACAGCGAGCATGATATCTTTATCCGCGAGCTGGTCAGCAACGCCGTCGACGCCACCCAAAAGCTCAGGACCCTTTCCTCCATTGGCGAGGCTAAAGGCGACCTGGGAGAATTAGCCATTGATATCCAATTAGATAAGGAGAATAAGACCATCACGATCTCCGACAAAGGGGTGGGGATGACCGCCGAAGAAGTGGATAAATACCTGAATCAGGTAGCTTTTAGCGGTGCGGAGGAGTTCCTCAACAAATACAAAGGACAGAACGAGACCAATATCATCGGTCATTTCGGCCTGGGATTCTATTCCTCTTTTATGGTCAGCGACCGGGTGGATGTGATTACCAAAAGCTATCAGGAAGATGCCAAAGCTGTCAAATGGGAATGCGATGGCAGCCCGGAATATACGCTGGAAGAGGTAGAAAAGGCGGAAAGAGGCACCGATATCGTGCTGCATATCAACGATGAAAGTCTGGAGTTTTTGGACGCGGAACGCATAAGCGCTACGCTTAAGAAATTCTGCCGGTTTCTTCCCGTTCCCATCCGTTTCGAAGGAGAGCAGATCAACAATACCCACCCCGCCTGGACCAAAAAGCCCAGCGAGCTCACGCCCCAGGACTACCAGGATTTCTATAAAGAGCTATACCCCTATAGCGAAGCCCCCTTGTTCTGGATCCACCTGAATGTGGATTATCCCTTCAATCTCACGGGTATCCTGTATTTTCCCAAGATAAAGCAGAGCTATGAGTTGCAAAAGGACAAGATCCAGCTTTATAGCAACCAGGTCTTTGTTACGGACGAGGTCAAGGACATCGTTCCCGAATTCCTCATGCTGCTCCATGGAGTGATCGACAGCCCCGATATTCCGCTGAACGTCAGCCGCAGCTATCTCCAGGGCGACCCCAATGTCAAAAAGATCAATAACCATATCACGAAGAAGGTAGCCGATAAGCTGGAAGAGATCTTTACGAAGGAGCGCAAGGAATTCGAAGCGAAATGGGAAAGCCTCGGACTATTCGTCAAGTACGGGATGATGACGGATGACAAGTTCCTCGAGAAGGCAGTGAAGTTCCATATCATGGAAGACGTCAGGGAGGGAAAATTCTATACGCTCGATGAATATCGCGAAGCCGTCGGCGGCCTGCAAACGAACAAGCAGGACCAGCTAGTGATTCTCTACACCACCAACCCTGTTCAGCAGGACAGCTATATCCGGCAGGCTCAAGCCAAGGGCTATGTCATCGTCAAGCTGGAGACCCTGATCGATGCCGCATTCATCAACCAGATGGAAACGAAATGGGAGAAAGTGCACTTTACCCGTGTGGACTCCGATATCGCCGATAACCTTGTCGACAAAGCGGAGATCACTGGCAGCGTGCTGAGCACCGACCAGGAGACCATCTTAAAGGAATTATTCGGCAGGCAGATCCCCGAATTACATGCCACGGTGGAGGTCAAAGGCCTTAGCGCCGACGCACCGCCGATCATCGCCACCCGGCCGGAATTCATGCGGCGCATGAAGGATATGGCAGCCGTGAACGGAGGTATGGGAAGCTTTTATGCCAATATGCCGGATGAAGTAACGCTCACGATCAATGGCAATCACCCGATCTATCAAACTATTTTAAAACTGGAAGATAAGGGCCGGCAGGAAAAACTCGCCCACAACCTGAGTGACCTCGCGCTTTTGTCGCAGGGATTGCTCAAAGGCAACAACCTGACCAGCTTTATCGAAAGAAGCGTGGACCTCATGGGCGGCGAGGCCAAAGGGAAGATCATTCTCGAGGCATAGCGAATCAATGCATAGCGGATCAATGCATTGAGAATTAATGCGTTGCGAATCAGGGCGTTGCGCTGGAGGCAATATCGATCACTTTTAATTGCAGATTCTTCTGGTTGTTCCATTCGTTCTCTTCCAGCGTGAAGACGACATCGATGGGCCCCCCGGCTTGCAATAGCGGAAATTTGGCGGCCAGGCCGAAGCCGATGCCATCGGCCTGGATCGCTCCCTGTTGCAAACTGAACCGGATATGTTGTTCTTTGACTATCCGGGAGCCGCGATCCGTCACGCCCCGCGCCAGGAACACCGGCTGAGTATTCGCCGGACCAAAGGGTTGCATCTGTTCGAGAATATTATAAAAGGAACTCCGGATACAATCGAATGGCAGCTCGGCATCGATAAGCAGCTCCGGGACCAGGCTCTGCGGCTGGATCGTGGCGGCAACCGTTGCCTCGAATTTACTGCGGAACGCTTCGACCTGGCCCGGTTCGAGCGTGACGCCGGCCGCGGCAAAATGTCCGCCATATCCTAGCAGGTGCTCCCTGCACGCATGAATGGCCTCATAGACATTGAAACCATTGACGCTTCTGGCGCTGCCGGCAATGATCTCGCCGCTTTGTGTGAGTACTACGGTTGGCCGGTAATACCGTTCGATGAGCCGGGAAGCCACGATACCCACCACCCCTTTGTGCCAATGTGGCTGGTAGATCACCGTCGAACGGCGGCCGGCATGATCCGCATCTCCCGCCAGCAATGCCAGGGCCTCTTCAGTCGTATTCAGGTCATGTTCCTTGCGGTCGGTATTGTCTGCATGCAATGCCCGGCCGTAGGCCAGCGCATCCGAAGGGCTCACGGCGGTAAACAAGTGAACGACCTTGCGTGCATCGTCCATCCGCCCCGCCGCATTGACCCTGGGAGCGATCATAAACACCAGATTGGTCATTTTCAATTCCTTTGTCAAACTGCTTAGTTCGATCAAAGCCCTGATCCCATTATTGGGGGCTTCGTTGACCTTTCTCAGCCCAAAATAGGCGATCACCCGGTTCTCGCCATCCACAGGAACGATATCCGCCGCGATGGCCGTAGCCACCAGGTCGAGGTATTGCAAAGCCTCCTTTTCCGGCAGCCCCAGCCGCTGACACAAGGCGGTGATCAGCTTGAAACCTATGCCGCAACCGCAGAGTTCCTTGTAAGGGTAGGGGCACCCTTCCTGTTTGGGATTGAGGATCGCCACGGCCGCAGGGAGCACCGCATCGGGAAGATGGTGATCGCATACGATAAAGTCGATGCCCAGCCCGGCGGCATAGTCGATCAGGTCCACTGATTTGATACCGCAGTCCAGCGAGACGATAAGACTAAAGCCATGCGCACGCGCGTAGTCGATGCCCGCACGCGAGACCCCATATCCTTCCCGGTAACGGTGGGGAATATAAAAATCGATCAGCGCCGGATCGCTGTGCGCGCAAAAAAACTGGTAAAGACAGGCAACGGCGGTCGTTCCATCCACATCGTAATCACCATACACCAGTATCTTTTCCCGGCCCAGAGCCTGCAGGACACGCTCTACCGCCTTGTCCATGTCCTTCATCAGCCAGGGATCATGAAGATCGCTCAGGTTTGGGCGGAAAAAGGCCTTGGCCGCCTCGAACGTCGAGATACCCCGTTGAACCAGGATCCGGCAGAGGACCCCGTTGATCCGCAGCGCCGTTTGCAGGGACTCCACCTTGGCGGCTTCCGCCTGTACTATGTTCCAGCGTTTTTCCATTGATCGGGATGCGCGGCGTATTAATATTTTCTGTCCGTGGTGTAGCGAACCAGTTCCTCGAGGCCCCGGCGGACATCGTTATCCTGAAATTCATGAAGGATGGCCAGCGCCTCATCCCGGTAAGCATTCATGCGGTCGATCGCATAATCGATGCCGCCGGCTTCCGTTACTTTCCGGATGACGTACTGGACCTTTTCGTGATCCTTATTCTGGTTCTTGATGATATAGATCAGCTCGCGGCGGGTAGCCTTGTCCAGGTTGTTGAGCGCATAGATCAGCGGCAGGGTCAGCTTTTTCTCCTTGATGTCATTGCCGGTAGGCTTACCAACATTCTCCGTCCCATAGTCGAAAAGATCGTCCTTGATCTGAAATGCGACCCCCACCTTCTCGCCGAACAGCCTCATCTTTTCGGTGAGCGCTTCATCTTGTGATGTCGCAAACGCCCCCGAGGCGCAGGAAGCAGCAAGAAGCGAGGCCGTTTTGCTGCGGATGATCTCGAAATAGACCGTCTCGCTCAGGTTCAGATTTCGGGATTTTTCTATTTGCAACAGCTCTCCCTCGCTCATCAGCCGCACTGCGTTTGATAGTAACTGTAAGACCCTTATATCATTATGATCCAGCGAAAGAAGGAGGCCCCTCGTGAGCAGATAATCTCCAACCAGCACGGAGATCTTCGTTTTCCATAAGGCATAGGTCGAAAAAAAACCCCTTCTCTCCAGCGATTCGTCCACCACATCGTCATGCACGAGTGTTGCAGTGTGTACCAGCTCTACGAGCGAAGCCGCCCGGTATGCCGCGTCATTAACGGGGCCGCATAACTTAGCCGAGAGCAGCACGAACATCGGCCGCATCTGTTTTCCTTTCCGCTTGACAATGAACTGCATGATCCGGTCCAGCAAAGGAGTTTGACTTTTAACTGCTTCTTTGAACCTGCCTTCAAAAACGATCAGCTCCTCCCGTAAAATAGCTTGCGCTGTTTTCATTCGTGGAACAATATTACTACAAGTGCAGCATTTGGTAAATTCCATTTGTCTAACGGTCGGTTCGTGATACGATTTTTATTTTATATGTATTGTTAAAAAAATTTGGTTATTGGTTACCAATATTTATTTTTGCACCATATTCTTCTCACGGTTTAATTCATTCATTCACATAAACTTCAGTTATGGCAAGTAGAAAATTGACTCTTTTTATCGGGTTACTCTGCCTGTGTCTGTCGTATGCTAAAGCTCAGGATGTGGGCAGTAGCTATGACATACGGGACTCTTCACTCATTCCTACGAAACGCCTTGCACAGCACAACGAATTTTTGAACAACGCGTATCCGTTTCCGGCAAAGCCTAGGAGTGAATGGGAAATCGGGGTAAAAGGAGGCTATACGTCGGGTCTTACTTCTGTTACTAACTGGGGTCCCACCGGCGGTTTCGGCTTCCATATCCGCAAATCGCTGGGGTATATGTTCTCGATCCGCGCTGAATACGATTGGATCCGCCTGAGAGGTTTGAACTATCAATACAGCCAGTCCTACGGCCGTAACCCATCGCTCACCCAGTCGAGCCTCTACCCGCCGAATGTCAACGGCGTCTATGACTCGATCTTCTATAACTATCGGTCAACGGTACATGAACTGTCGTTGCAAGGGATGTTCTCCATCCGCAACATCAATTTCCATCGTGCCAAGATCAACTGGAATATCTATATGTTCGGCGGGCCTGCGCTGCTGACCTACGGGACGCTGTATAAACAAGATGACAGCTATTTACAAGGATATCGCACCGTCATTGGCGAATACCCTGAAACGTACTCTAACAAGGGTAAGATCCGTAAGGCGCTCAAGGACGTACTTACTGGCAAATGGAACCACATCGCTGAAAGACCCAGCACCTCCGCCAAAATCGGTGGCGTGCCCCTTACGGTGGGCGGTGTCCTGGGCGCAGGTTTCGCCTTCAAGCTCAACAACAAGCTGAACATTGCCGTTGAAGACAAATTCACCTTCACGACCTCCGACCTGATCGATGGTCAGCAATGGCAAAATAACTATACGCTCGGAGCCAGCAACAGCATCGCTCAGACAACTTCCAAAGACCGCTACAACTTCGTATCGATCGGTCTTAACTACAATATTTTGGGCAAACACGCTGTTGAACCCCTTTACTGGATCAACCCGCTGGATTATGCCTACAACGAGATCAATGCCCCCCGTCACATGAAGCTGCCGAAACCGGTACTGGATGATACGGATGGTGACGGCGTTACGGACCAGTTCGACCTCGAGCCCAACACACCCAAAGGCTGCCCGGTTGACACCCACGGTGTAAGCCGCGACACCGACGGTGACGGTGTTCCGGATTGTAAGGACAAAGAACTCATCACTCCGACCCAATGCCAGCCCGTGGATGCCGATGGCGTAGGTAAATGCCCGGATCCCCAGTGCTGCAAGGATCTCCGCAACTATATCGATTCGCTCGGCCTGCACCCCACCGGTAAATGCGGTATCGGCGATCTGCCCAGCATCACCTTCAAAGGCCGCTCGGTAACGCTCAGCAAGGACAACAAGGCCCTGCTCTCCAGCACTGCTCAGAAACTCCGCGATAACCCGAACTGTAAGATCGCAGTCATCGGTTACGGCGAATCCAGCAAGGCTGCTCAACAGCTCAGCTGGGATCGGGTGAATGCAGTCATCAACTACCTCGTTGAAAAAGAAGGCATTAGCTCGGATCGGTTTATCTTCCGCTACGCTCAGAGCGGTGGCGAAGAGAATACCGTTGACCTCAAGGACGGCACCGGCGAAGAAGGACCTAATACGGTTCCGGCGCCGCACCCGAACCTCCGCAAACGCTAAAATCTGCCCGGGCGAACCGCCGCCGGCGGTCCCGATAGCCATTTCTTTATAAATAGTTAAGAGCGAGCCAAAAAGGCTCGCTCTTTCTTTTTGAACCCTATATTTGTCCTGGCTTCCCATTGGCGGCCCCAAATAAAAACCTTAACTTTGCAGGCCTTTATGCGTCTATTTACTGTTTTATCCCTGGGAATTCTTTTGTGCACGTCCTGCTCGCGCTTTTCCAAAGTGATGAAAAGCAATGATTATGACTATAAGCTGCGCGTAGCGGATCAATACTACGCCGCCAAGGATTATAATCATGCCCAGCAGCTGTTCGAGGAACTTTTCCGGGTTTTCAAGGGTAGCGAGCACTTTGAGGACATTTACTACAAATTTGCCTACTGCGCTTATTACCTGAAGGACTATGCCAACGCCGAAAACCTCTTCAAAGGCTTTGTAGAGGTTTTCCCGAATAGCAATAAAGCGGAAGAAATGGACTACATGCGGGCTTATACCTTTTATAAACAATCGCCCAAGGTAGACCTGGATCAAACCAATACCACCAAGACCATTGGTTTTATGCAGGCATTCATCAATACGCACCCGGGATCGGATAAGATAAAAGAAGCGAACGAGATCATCGATAAATGCCGGGCCAAACTCGAACTCAAGGATTACAAGGCCGCCCAGCTTTATTACGACCTGGGTTATTACAAAGCCGCAGGTGTGGCCTGTAACAGCCTGATGAACAGCTACCCCGACTCCGAGAAAAGCGATGAATACAAGTTTTTGATCATCCGGGCCGATTACCAATACGCCTTACAGAGCATCGAGGAAAAGAAAGAAGAGCGGTTTGGGCTGGTGGTCACACAATGCAACGAGTTCATGGACCGTTTTCCCGATAGTAGGTTAGGCAAAAGCGTACAGGAATACCTGGCGATATCTCAAAACAACATTAAATCGTTAAAAAATGAGCAGGTTAAGAAGGCAAGTTAATGCAAACACTACTAACGTAGTGGAGACCAAGAATCTTACCGATATCAAGGCTAAGACCGGCAACCTGTACGAGTCTATCGCCATTATCGCCAAAAGAGCTAACCAGATCAATATCTCCCTCAAGGAAGAGCTCCACAATAAGCTCGAAGAATTCGCGAGCCACACGGATAGCCTCGAAGAGATCCATGAGAACAAAGAGCAGATCGAGATTTCGAAGGCTTACGAGCGCATGCCCAACCCGGCATTGTTAGCTACCCAGGAGTTCATGGACGACAAGATCTACTTCCGTCGGAACGAGGACGATCTCTTTAAATAACTAAGCCGCTGGAGGCGGTTCGTCCATGCTACAGGGAAAAAAGATCCTTTTGGGCGTTACGGGTAGTATCGCCGCCTATAAATCCCTTCTCCTGGTCAGGCTCCTGATCAGGGAAGGTGCTACGGTCAGGGTGATCCAAACCCCTGCCTCCCGTGATTTTGTTACACCGTTGTCCCTGTCCACTCTGTCCAGGAATCCCGTTCTTTCAGACCTTTTTGCCGCCGACATCTGGGCCAACCATGTGGAGCTCGGACGCTGGGCCGATCTGCTGATCATAGCCCCCCTGAGCTGCAATACCCTTGCCAAAATGGCCACCGGTCTTTGCGATAACCTGCTCGTGGCTACTTATCTTTCGGCTACCTGCCCGGTGGTAGTAGCCCCCGCCATGGATGAAGACATGTGGAACCATCCCAGTACCCGGTGCAACCTGCAAAAATTGGAATCCTATGGCAACCGCGTGATCCCGGTTGAACAAGGCGAACTGGCAAGCGGATTGTTCGGTGACGGCCGGATGGCCGAACCGGAGACGATCCTGAAGCTTATCGAACCGATCCTCGGCGGAGCGGAGCCGGCGCCCCCGGCCCAGCCACAATCGCTCACGGGGAAAAAAGCACTCGTGACCGCCGGACCTACCTACGAATCCATCGACCCGGTGAGGTTCATCGGTAACCATTCCTCCGGCAAAATGGGCATCGCCATCGCCCGCGAGCTGGCCCGGCGCGGGGCCGGGGTCATCCTGGTACTGGGGCCAACCGCCCTTTCCATCGAGGAACCGGGTATTACGGTGCAACGGGTGACTACGGCAGCTCAAATGTTCGACGCTTGCATAAAGGCCTTCGACGATGCCCATGTGGCTGTTCTTTCCGCCGCAGTCGCCGATTATACACCGGCCGCGCCGGTTAATGAAAAGATCAAAAAGAACGATGGCTCCCTGATGCTCGAGCTCGTCAAGACCAGGGATATCCTGAAAACGCTGGGCGAGATGAAAAAAACCGGTCAGCTCCTTGTCGGATTTGCCCTGGAGACGAAGGATGGCCGCGAATATGCGCTCGCAAAACTAAAGGCAAAGAACGCCGATTTCATCGTCCTCAATTCCCTCGAAGACCAGGGTGCAGGATTCGGTCTGGATACTAACAAAATCACAATTTTCGGGACAGGCGGATTTGAGCAGGCCTTCGGTACAAAATCCAAGCAACAAGTGGCTAAAGATATCGTTGATACAATAGTAAAAAGCAGGTGAGATGCGTTCGATATTGTTTTTTCTTGTCTTGATGGGCGTCCTGCTCCCCGGAGCCGGAGCCAACGCGCAGGAACTGCAGGCAAATGTTGCAGTGGTTGCCAATCGTCTTCCTTCTACCGTCGACCACAAGCAATTCCAAACCCTGCAAACGGCGTTGTACAACTTCATCAATGGCCGGCAATGGTCCAACGAGACCTTTAAATCCGAAGAAAAGATCGTCTGCAATTTCCTGATCAATATCTCCGCGGCCGGCGATAACAATACTTATTCGGCTACGCTTACGGTCCAGGCGGGACGCCCTATTTACAATACCTCGTATCAGAGCCCATTGATCAATTTCCAGGACGAATCCTTTACGTTCCGGTATGTGGAATACCAAAACCTCGATTTCAATGACAACCGGGTGGCTGGCTCGGAACCCTATGCCGCCAATCTTACTGCCGAGATCGCCTATTATGCCTATATGATCCTTGGTCTCGACTTCGATACCTTTGCGCTAAGGGGAGGAGATCCCTATTTCCAAAAGGCGATGAACATCGTCAACAATGCGCCGGAAGGTTCGAATATCACCGGCTGGAAACCTTTCGATGGTATCTTCAACCGCTACTGGCTCATCGAAAACCTCACCAACAGCAAGTATAACCTCGTCCACGACGCCTATTACAACTATTACCGGATGGGGCTCGATCAATTATACGACAAGGAAACCGACGGCAGGGGCGCAATCCTCAATGCGCTGAATATGCTGAATACCGTCAATGCGGAAAACCCCCGGCTGATGGTCATGCAGTTCTTCTTTCAGGGAAAAAGTAACGAACTGAGCCATATCTTCCAAAAATCCCCGGCAGACGAGAAAGCCCGGGCCCTGGATCTCCTGACGAAGCTGGACGTGTCGAATATCAATAAATATAAACAGGACCTGCAATGAGAAAAGGAATCGCAGGTCTGCTGGCCATCTGTTGTTTGTTGCTGACCGCATGCTCGGATAAGACCAGCGTTCCTTTCGGCATTCTATCGGTAAACCAAATGACCCCCATCGTATGGGACATGGTCGAGGCGGATCAATATGCAGCTACGCTTGTCAGGGATTCGGCGCATGTAGACCCCAAAATGGAACGGTTGCGGCTTTATGAGCAGGTGTTCCGGAGCCATGACATTTCCCGTGAAAAGTTTGCGAAAAGCTATAACTACTACAAAGAGCATCCCGAGATCAACCAGATCCTGTACGATAGCCTCGCCGCACAGGGAACGCGCTACCGCACCGAAGCCTATGCGCATCCTTCCGCCAGGCCAGTGGTCATGCCGGGTGCTCCCGTTCCGGGAACGCCGCCCGCCGGGACCCCGCTGGGACGGCTGCCAAACGCGACTCCGATTTTCCATCCCGGCCGACCGGGCATTCCGATCCTACGGCCGAATATAAAGCCGGATACCAGCCACCACAAAAACCGGACACATCCGATGCCGGCGCAGCAAAAAAAGCCGGGTAATTCCGCTTCGTCCACTCCGCCGGCCAAAACACCTGCACCTTAGCGGTGTTTATCCGCCGGAAAAAAACCCGCATACGGGGAAACGTTCTTAATCGTACTTTTAAGAATGAAAAAAATTGTCGCAGATGCCGATGAAGCGATCAAGGATATCCCGGATGCCGCTATCCTGATGTTGGGTGGGTTTGGATTGAGCGGGATACCCGAAAACTGCATCGCCGCGCTTACCCGCTCCGGGGTTCGCCAGCTTACTTGTATCTCCAACAATGCCGGCGTGGATGACTTCGGTCTCGGATTGCTACTCAAAACCCGCCAGGTCAAAAAGATGATCAGCTCTTATGTCGGTGAAAATGCGGAATTCGAACGCCAGTTGCTGCAAGGCGAGCTCGAGGTCGATCTCGTTCCCCAGGGTACTCTCGCCACGCGCATCCAGATGGCCGGGATGGGGATACCCGCTTTTTTCACCCGGGCAGGATATGGCACCGAAATAGCCGCAGGTAAAGAAGTTCGGGAATTCGATGGGAAACCCTATCTCATGGAACTGGCGTTGCACGCGGATTTTGCCATCATAAAAGCCTGGAAAGGCGATCCCTTCGGTAATCTCGTCTTCCGCAAGACCACCCGCAATTTCTCCACTTCCATGGCCAAGGCGGGAAACGTCACCATCGCGGAAGTCGAGCACCTCGTCCAGCCCGGTGAACTGGACCCGGATCAGATCCATGTCCCCGGCATCTATGTCCATCGCATCTTTCAGGGAACCGGCTATGAAAAGCGCATCGAACGCCGTACGGTACGGCTCACGGACAAAAAATAAACTGAACGAACAAACAAAACAAACAGCTATGGCCTTGGATAAATTCGGCATTGCCAAACGAATTGCCCGTGAATTGCGGGACGGCATGTATGTGAATCTGGGAATTGGCATTCCTACCCTGGTAGCTAATTATATCCCCGCAGGTATTTCCATCATGCTGCAATCGGAGAACGGAATGCTGGGCATGGGCCCGTATCCCACCGAGGCGGAGATCGATGCCGACCTGATCAATGCCGGTAAGGAAACAGTCACCGTACTGCCCGGCGGTGCCTTTTTCGACAGCGCGGAAAGCTTTGGGATGATCAGGGCCGGAAAAGTCGATCTTACCGTGCTGGGGGCCATGGAAGTCGCCGACAACGGCGACATCGCAAATTGGAAGATACCCGGGAAAATGGTCAAAGGAATGGGTGGGGCCATGGATCTGGTCGCCAGCGCTCGCAATATCATTGTCGCCATGCAGCACACGAACCCCAAAGGGGAGTCGAAGCTCCTGCCCCAGTGCACCCTCCCGCTTACCGGCGTAAAATGCGTGAAAAAGATCGTCACCGACCTGGCTGTACTGGATATCGGCCCGGAAGGGTTTCTGCTCCTCGAACGCGCGCCGGGGGTGTCCGTGGAAGAGATAAAAAGCAAAACCGCTGGAAGATTGGTCATCCGCGGCGAGATCCCGGAGATGCAGCTTTAGTCTATCAGGTTATTCTTTACCGCGAAGAACACCAGCCCTGCCGTGTTTTTAGCCCCAAAGCGCTCCATCAGCCGGTCCTTGATCGCTTCCACGGTCCGGGGGCTGACATCGATCTTTTGGGCTATTTCCTGCGCTGTAAACTCCATACAGATGTAACGGACAACTTCTCGCTCTCGTTCGTTCAACGTGATCTCGGTGTTGAGACTCGGGATGGTCTTGGTCCGGACATGAGATTTCTTCAGCAATATCCGGTTTACAAAATTATTGAGATAGTACCCTTTGGTAGCGACTTCAATGATGGCCCTTTTGATCTCGGAAGGATCGGCGCTCTTGAGCAAATAGCCATTGGCTCCGATCTCCATCATATGACTGACGAATCTTTCGTCCTCATACATGGTCAGGGCGATAATATGGATGGATGGATATTGCTTGGCAATGATCTTGGTCGTCTCTATTCCGTCTTTCTGCGGCATTCGCAGGTCCATTAACACGACATCGGGTTCCGAGGCCGCCAATCCATCCAGCAATTCCTGGCCGTTCTCGGCCTCCTGCACAAACTTGATGGCGCTATAGGGACGTAGAGAGAGTATGACACCCTTTCGGAATATCTTGTGGTCATCGGCTATTGCAACTTTAATCACTCCCATAAAGCACTACCTAAAGATACACATAAATTTTATTCCTGTTCCTGAAGCTTATCTTCCTCTTCCTTAACGAGTTCTATCGTTACTTTATAATAGGTTTGGGACATATCCTTCTCGAAGAATATCTTTCCATGCAACACTTTCAACCGGCTCTGGATATTCTTGAGCCCAAGCCCTACATTGCTCTTATTTAGCTTAATGAAGTCATTTTGCGTGATGCCCCTGCCATCGTGATGCAGCCGGATAAAGAACTTGTTACCGCTGGTATTCTGCGTCAGATGGATAAAGCTCGCATTGCTGTGCTTCAGGATATTGTTCACCAATTCCTGGATCACCCGGAAGATGATCAGTTCATTCTCTGCCTGTAGACGTTCCCGATAATCATGGAACCGGGAACTGGCATTCATGCTCCCCGAACCGCTGATCTTCTGGAACAGGTCATTGACTGCGGATTCCAATCCAAAATTCTTCAAAGTAGGGGGCATCAGACTATGCGAGATATTCCGAATGAGCTGAATGGTATCGTCGATGATCTGCTTGGCATTGTAAATACTCTGCAATTGCGTGGTCTTGTCCAGGTTTACCAGGTTCTCATTCAGGTATAAACGCGCCGTCGCCAGCAATGGGCCGGCATCATCGTGCAGATCCGCCGCAATCCGCTGCCGCTCTTCCTCCTGCAGGCGGATAGAGGCATTCAGAAGCAGCTTTTGCTGATCCTGTTCCATCTTCTGCAATTTCATCTGGTAACGAATGACCTTGCGCTGGTGAAAGATGATGAAAACGATAAGCCCGATAGTGAGCGCCAGCATTCCTATGGTGCCAAAAAACAGCACCACGGATACGTTGCCCGGGCTAGTAACATCTAGGAGCGTCATGAATTTGGTCGTCTTCTGGACAGATTGGTTAGGGGTTTAGAGTATACTTTGTTTTATCTATTTAATTATCAATGTATTCCATAGTTGCCGGAGTGCTGTGATCCTTTATTATAATAAACGAGACGGAGAACAGGATATTCTTTAGGATCTCAAAGAAATTATTGATCGCCCAATACATATGGCGTTGTTCTCTCGATAACGTAGTGGAAAAGAGATAGAGAAAAAGGGTTGACGAAAAATAGATAAAAAGGGCGATGGTAACCCAAAATTTCTTGTTTCGATAAACAAAGACGGTTTCGGGGTCCTTGATTTGTTCGTATAATGATAAAATACAATATATAATGACAAGAATGGAGGTCAGGGATTCGGCAATCCAGGTGAAACGCTCATTGGAGAAATTGGCAATGGCAACTACACAAAATACCGCCGAGCCTAACAGAGCAATGTACCTGAAATTCTTTTGCCTGAAGGTAGAATAAAAATAATACGAGAAGAGGCCAAATTGGACGATGATAAACCCGGAAAAGACCAGCTGCTGCTGGATGAGCACAAAGAGTCCCTCCGTCAGGAGCGACAATACACAATACAAAAATATTACCCACAACCCTTCACCTCTGTTCCGTTTTAGAAAAATGAGGTAAAAGGATATGGGTAATATCTCCGCGAAGTAGGCTAAATAGGTGACTACCAGCAATAATCTGTATTTTACTCAAATATAAAAGGCATTGCTTTATAATCCAAGTAAAAACAAACAACTATCTGTCCCAGGGGGTTCCGCCCAGACCGATCAGATCGGCGAGAATGGCTTCCTGAGACGACATGCCGAACTCAGATACTACCGTACTTTTTACGATATCCTGCCCATTGGCATCGATACCCATGTAAACCAGTGTTTTTTGACCTTGTTCGTTGATACCGTAGTAAAAACGCATGCCGACACAACCGGGTTGCGCCAGGATTTTTTCGATGATATTACGACCCAGGTAGTATGCGGGATTCTCGTTCGGATTGGCATTCTGCCAGGTCCGGATCATTTCATGAGCGCTCTCATGGCTGATTTCCCCACCTACTGCTGAATAGTCTTTTTTGGCAATTAGCTCTTTCTGTAACATACTGATGCGTTTTTAGAGGTTGTAAAATGTTAGTTTGTAAGGCTAAATAACCCCTAAAAAAAAATATGGGCAACGGCCAAAATTTATGATAAATTGCTTTAAATTGCCTGGAATTCAAGCCTGTATTGGGTTTGACGTGTTTTTACGAGGAAGTTTACGAGGCCAAAATCGAGTAGTTTCACGTGGGAAAAATAGTATTTTTACTATCGCTAAAAACGTAGAAAGCCCTTGGGAGATTTCCCCCTCTCGAAAAGATATTCACATTTGCGGCGGATGCTGTGGATAACCGTCCGGGGAACCGGAATTAAAGTCTAAATTACCAAATAGACGGTACGAACTAAGACGCTGAAGAAAAGAGAAGTTGACTGATATTGGATTTTACCTGTTCGGTTTTCTAAGGATGTTGGAAATCTTTTACTGGACGGTGTAGTGGACATTGGATGGTTTGAGGCATTCCTATCAATCAACTTCTGTAACAAAAATAGGGGGAAGGGATACGCAAGACAAGCGCGAAACTGCTCTATTTGTGGATTGCGGAAATTACTTTTCAGTTCGTAAAACTTCTAAAATTTAAATGTGCCATTTTCGTTAACATAAATTGACCCTATACCTATTAATTCTACAAACCTGCCGGTATGACAGCTGAACTAGTTATCAAAGTATCGATCGCTGATGATCATAAGATTTTTCGCGACGGTATTAAAATGGCACTCAAAAACAAAGAATATCTCAGGATACTGTGGGAAGCCGAAGACGGTAAAGACCTGGTTCACAAAATGCAGATCAAACGGCCGGACGTATTGCTTATGGATATTCGCATGCCCGAGGTAGATGGCATCAACGCTATCGGCCTGTTGCGAAAAGAATATGAAGACGTCAAGATCATTGTCCTCACCATGTACGACGACCAGGAGATGATCTCCAAGATGATGGAAATGGGCGCCAACGCTTATCTCACCAAGACCACGGACCCCGACGAGATATACCAGGCTATACTCACGTGCATGAACGACGACTTTTATTTCAACGACCTCGTCAATAAAGCTGTCCTATCCAAACTGCAAACGAAACGACAGGTTCGCCAGTTCTACCCCAGTCCCATAAAATTCTCCGAAAAAGAGATCCGCATCCTGAAACTCCTGGCCGAAGACAAAACTACCGAAGAGATCTCCAAGGAAGTCTTCCTCAGCACGCGCACCATCGAAACCATTCGCCAGAACATGAAAACGAAGATCGGCGCCAAAACCATCGCCGGCCTCATCATGTACGCCATGCGCAATAAGATCATCGACTAAGTGCAACAAGTTCATCGATTAAGCCGAGCAAGCTCATCGATTAAAAAAGTAAAAGGCCGCCCCATGTAAATGAGGCGGCCCAAACAAACTTTTACAAACCAGAGGTGACCAAAAAATTACGATTGCGACAGAAAGGTCATCCCATAGGACGGAAGAGGATCAGGTCTCGGCACGGCATTTCACAGGAATTGGTGCGCTTACTTTTTAGAGGCTTCGGTCTGCGGAATCGTCTCCGCGTTATAGGATAGTGGACCATTGTTTAGACAAAAAGTTGATTGACCATTGGATTTTGCCGGGTTTCATAGAATATTGAAAGATGTTCTGGACGGTTTCTGGACATTGGATGGTTGAGGTTGCTAATCCCCGTCAATCAACTTACATAACAAAAATAGTTTTACACATCAATGTGGACAAGCGCAGATTTGCCCGATTTTAACTTTTCAGCTTTTACGGGAAGTATCGTAAAACACCTATAAATCAACACGTAGAAATTCTTCTTTCATATCGGAAAAAAACCGCTTATCTTAGTAGGATCGTAAATCCCGAAAACTGGGAGTTGCGTATATTTCCTATAGTAAGTATTACATTTTTTGATTCTTTTTGCAATAGACAATATCTAAATCGTATGAAACGACCAGAGCCCAACCAGGCAATTAAAGTGGCCATTGCCGATGACCACGCCCTATTCCGTGCCGGTGTGAAAACCGCCCTCGCCGTCAAGAAAGACGTCGAACTGATTGCCGAGGCCGACAACGGCCAGCAGTTACTCCATCTACTCAAACACATTGAGCCTGATGTAATTTTGCTCGATATTCAAATGCCGATCATGGATGGCATCCAGACGCTTCCCGAGATCCGGAAAGACCATCCCCATGTAAAGGTGATCATCCTGTCCATGCACAACGATCACTCGATGATCTCGAAATTAATGGAGATTGGCGCCAATTCTTACCTTACCAAGAACTCCGATTCGGAAACCATCTACCAGGCCATCAAGACCTGCTATGAATCCGAATTCTTCTTCAATGAGTTGACTAATAAGGCGTTATTGACGGGGCTTCGTACCAAACGCCCCGAGGTCGGCGCCCCGGCCGATATCAATCTCACCGAAAAAGAGCTTACCGTTCTCAAACTCATGTGCGAAGAAAAGACTACCAAGGAGATCGCGGATATCGTAGATATCAGCCCCCGAACCGTCGAGGCGATCCGGGACAAGCTCAAAACCAAAACGGGCGCCAAATCCATGGCCGGTTTGGTCATGTATGCGGTCAAAAACGGTATTATCGCACAACCGTAACCGCATTTGAAACGGCCTCCTGTCTTGATCAATTATAATGGCGAGCTCCTGGCGGCTGGAACAAACTTCCTCAACGCAGGCAGCCGGGCCTTCCGCTATGGCGACGGCCTTTTCGAGACCATGCTGGTTGAAGATCAGCAGATACGTCTCGCCTCCTACCATTTCGACAGACTGGCCGCCGGCATGGGATTTCTCCGATTCCATACGCCACCCGGCTTTACCCGGGAGCGGCTGACCCGGGAACTCATCGAGCTCTGTAGCCACAACGATCACGGGCCGCTCGCCAGAGTCCGGTTAGTAGTTTTCCGGAACGAAGGGGATATTTTCGAACCGGCCGGTTCCGATCCGCATTATGTTATCGAATCCTGGCCATTGCCGAAAAGCTCTCCCGAATTGCCCCCCCAGGGCCTCATTATTGATGTCTTTCCCGATGGACACAAGGCCTGCGGCCCCCTGGCTAATCTAAAATCCAACAACTATCTCCTGTATCTGCTGGCCGCCCGCCACGCGGGTGAACAGGGATTGGATGATTGCCTGGTCCTGAACAGCCACGGGACTGTCGCCGATACCGCAATCGCCAACGTCTTTTATTTCCGCAACGGCCGGTGCTATACCCCCCCGTTATCCGATGGAGGCGTGGCCGGGGTGATGCGCCGTCACCTGCTGGCTATAATGCCCGGAACGGGGTTCGAGGTACAAGAAAGAACCGTGACCATCGACGACCTCCTCGCCGCCGACGAGGTCTTTTTGACCAATGCCATAAGGGGCATCCGCTGGGTCGCCACCTTTCGGGAAGCTCGTTACAAGCATTCCCTGACGACGGCCTTGTATCAAAAATTGTTCAAATGAAATCGGGCAACCCGATAAAACCAAGCGTCACCCTATTTTGGTTTCGCCGCGATCTGCGGCTGGAGGACAACGCCGGACTTTACCACGCCCTCAAAAGCACTCATCCCGTTCTCCCGTTTTTCCTTTTTGACCGCAATATTCTCGACCTGCTGGAAAACCATACGGACCGCCGCGTCGAATTCATCTATAAAACCCTGCCCGAACTACCGCAAACCCTCCGGCTACGGATTATGAGCCCTACGCAACCGAGAGGGATGCGTCGGGGAAGGCCGCGCCTTCAAACCGGCCTACGATGCCATCAAATGGCGGAACAACGAAAACGATTTTGAAAAATGGTGCGCCGGGAACACCGGTTAGCCCCTCGTGGATGCCGGAATGCGCGAATTGAATGCCACGGGCCTTATGCACAACCGGGTGCGGATGGTCGTCGCCTCCTTTCTGGCCAAACACCTCCTGATCGGCTGGCAATGGGCGGCCGGCAGCGGTTGCGATGCAGCGCCCTATTTCAGGGTCTTCAACCCGGCCCTCCAGGCGAAAAAATTCAACCCCGATGGCAGCTATATCCGCAAATGGGTGCCGGAATGGGAGGAGCTAACCTATCCTCCGCCCATGGTCGAACACGAAGTCGCCCGCAAAAGAGCCCTGGAGGCCTAGAGCAAAGCCGTTAAAGAGAAATAGCATGCATCCGCGCATAGGTATCTTTTAAGATACCTATCGCCCTTTCTCCATCCTCACCCAGGCTCAAAGAATAATTGTTGACATAAAGATCGATGTGTTGCCGCATCACCTGCTCATCCATTTCCTGTGCATGCCCTTTTACATAGTCGGGTAGCTCCGGATACCGCTCGAATGCATATTCCAGACTCTTGCGGATGAGCGCGTTGATGGTACGGGCGAGATCACTACCCAGCGAGTGTTTCACTACGATCCCGCCTAACGGGATCGGAACACCCGTCTCCTTATCCCAGAATTCGCCGAGATCCATCAGCTTGACAAGCCCCTTTTGCTGATAGGTAAAACGATTCTCATGAATGATCACCCCGCAATCCACGGCGTCCGAGAGTACGGCTTCCTCAATCCCGGAAAAGACCATGAACCGTTTGTTCCTCGCTTCGGGGAACGCCAGCGAAAACAATAGGTGCGCCGTCGTCTGTTCACCCGGAATCGCGATCCGGCAATTGTCGATCTCCGTTAGCGCCAAGGACTGCCTGGCGATCAATAGCGGACCGACCCCTTTCCCAAGTGCACCCCCTGCATCCAGCAGCTCGTATTGCTCCAGCAGCGGCAAGACTCCATAGCTGATCTTGGAAATATCCAGTTTTCCCTGCATCGCCCACCGGTTCAACGTTTGCACGTCTTCTAGCTCGACTGTGAAGTCGATGCCTTCCGTATCGATCTTTTTGTTGACCAATGCGTCGAAGATAAACGTGTCGTTCGGACAGGGACTGAATCCCAGTGAAAATTCCATGTACAATATATTTTATGGTTCAGTATCGGTTTGCAGGGCGGGATGATCCAGCAACGCGATCAACCGCTCATTCAAAGCCGCGATGGCGCCCGGAATATCCCACTGCGTTTTATCGCGCACACCAACGGCGTTGGATACCGAGCGCAACTGCAGAAAAGGTACGCGCTCCTGCAAACATACATAATGCAGCGCTGCACCTTCCATGCTCTCAACAACCGCGGGAGTATTTTGTTGATACCAGCGAATCCTTTCGATACTGGTAGTTATTTCATTGACCGTCAATCCGGCAACGGATTCCAGCCCCGTAAGGGCCATCAGCCGCCCGTGAGGGTTGACCAGCCGGCCGTTGGTATAAGGCCGGGCATCCGCATCCGCGAGCCGCATATCGAAGATCGTTTTGAAGCGACCCGCTTCCCAAACCCCGGTATCGGCCGGTTCGTCTTCACCCACAACCAGCACTTCACAGGGGAAGCGATCCCGCAACGTTCCCGCCATGCCGGCCTGGATGATCAGATCGGGGCGGTTGCTGCCAATCTGACGCATAAGCGACCACGCCGTGGCCATGCCGCCCACGCCCGTAACGAGCGGTTCGATCCGGTGCTGCCCGGATTCCCGGCGGTTTCCCAGGGCATCTATAGTAGGCTGAATTTCAAACGTTGTGGCGGCAGCCAGTAGGATATGCATACTGCAAATATCCGGAATCGTTGCAGGTTCTGCAGGTATATGCTAACTTTGCGAAAATTTTTGCCTGGCGGCCCGTAGGGCAATCATTAGCTTGGTTCGCCGGCCGGCCGGCGAAAAAATAATTGGTTATGGTATTTTTGACGCGTCTGGAACACTTTAATGCAGCTCACAGATTGTTCAACCCGGGCTGGAGCAGGGAGAAGAACGAAGCTGTCTTTGGCAAATGCGCCAATGAGAACTGGCATGGACATAACTATGAGCTGCACGTGACGATCAAAGGCGAACCCGACCCCGATACCGGTTTTCTGTTCGACGTAAAAAAGCTGGGTGAGATCATCCGCGACCATGTGATAGAAAAAGTGGATCATAAGAACCTGAACCTCGACGTCGATTTTCTACAGGGAAAAATGTGTTCCACCGAAAACCTGGCCATCGGCATCTGGCAACAGTTGCAACCGTATCTGCCGCCAGGCGTTCAGTTGCATGGCATCAAGCTCTATGAAACACCAAGGATCTATGTAGAGTATTTCGGCAGCTAATAGAATTGGTCAATAGAAAATATATACCATGAGCACAAACGAAAAAAAAGTAGCGGTTTTCAGGAAGGAGCATTTTAATGCGGCTCACCGCCTTTTCAATCCGGCGTGGGACGATCAAAAAAATGCCGAGGTCTTTGGCAAATGCAGCAATCCGCATTACCACGGGCACAACTACGAGCTCATTGTACAGGTCACGGGCACGCCGGACCCGGCAACCGGCTATGTCATGGACATGAAGGTCCTTTCGAAGATCACCGCAGAAGAAGTAATCGAGCGTTTTGACCACAAAAATCTCAATCTTGACACGGAATTCTTCCAAAAGCTCAACCCCACAGCCGAAAACATCGTTATTGTCATCTATAACCTCCTGAGAACGCGAATAGATGCCAAATTGGAGCTCAAAGTAAGATTGCATGAAACCGAAAGGAATTTTGTAGAATACCCTGCCTGAGGCCGCCTCCGGCGGCTTGTCCGAAGGACAGACATTGGCCTGGAACCGCCTGGCGGTTCGTCCGAAGGACAGACATTAGCGTTTTGCGGGAGATGCGCTAATTTGTCGGAAAGCGCATCTCTCGCATAAAACCGCCGGAGGCGGCTTGTCATATTCTTAAACATTGGACGCATGGCCTATACCAAAATCGAACAGTACGACGAAAAAGTCACAACCGCGCTCACGGAACATTATAAAGAGTCTCTTCACTTACTCGGCGAGGATGCGGCGAGGGAGGGGCTGCTAAAAACACCCGAACGCGTGGCCAAAGCCATGCAATTCCTCACCCAGGGCTACGGAACGGATGCACATGCCATTCTCAACTCGGCGAAGTTTCATGAAGACATCAGTGAGATGATCCTCGTGAAGGATATCGAGCTGTATAGCTTATGTGAACATCACATGCTGCCTTTTTTTGGTAAGGCACACGTGGCCTATATCCCCAATGGATGGATCACCGGGCTCAGCAAGATCGCCCGCGTAGTGGACGTCTACGCCCGCCGCCTGCAGGTGCAGGAACGGCTGACCACACAGATCCTCCATGCGATCAAAGAAACACTCAATCCGCTTGGGGTGGCCGTGGTCATCGAAGCCTCGCATCTTTGCATGATGATGCGTGGCGTCCAAAAGCAAAATTCGGTGACGACTACCTCCGCCTTCTGGGGCGAGTTTGAAAAGAACGAGACCCGCAGCGAGTTCACTAAGCTGATCTCTTCCAATTTGCATTGATGCGTAAGAGGACATATATTTGCCGTCTTAAAGTCGCCGAAGGCGGCTTGTCCGAAGGACAGAATTTAGCGTTTTGCGGGAGATGCGCTAATTTTCTTTAAAGCGCATCTCCCGCAGTTAAAGACGACCAAGTATGAAGCATGCATATGTCTTCCCGGGGCAGGGATCGCAGTTCCCCGGAATGGGCAAAAACCTTTACGATAACAGTGCGTTCGCAAAGAAATTATTTGAACAGGCTAACGAGATCCTGGAATTCCGCATTTCCGATATCATGCTGTCGGGAACCGAAGAAGAGCTTCGCCAAACCAAAGTGACCCAACCCGCCATATTTTTACACTCCGTAGTGGCATTCAAGGGTATCGATAATGTCAAGCCGGAAATGGTCGCCGGCCATTCCCTCGGCGAATTTTCGGCGTTGGTGGCCTGCGGCGTCCTCAGCTTCGACGATGGCTTATTATTAGTCTCCGCCCGCGCCCGCGCCATGCAGCAGGCCTGCGAAAAAGAGCCCTCCGCTATGGCGGCGATCCTGGGTCTCGCCGATGAAAAAGTAGAAGAGGTCTGCACATTGGTAAGCAAAGAAACCGGTGAGGTGGTCGTGCCGGCAAACTACAATTGCCCCGGACAGCTTGTCATCAGCGGGTCCGTCAAAGCCGTGGAAAAAGCCTGCGAACAAATGAAGGCGGCAGGCGCCAAACGCGCCCTCCTTCTCCCCGTACATGGTGCCTTTCATTCACCCTTTATGGCCGGCGCCGCTGAAGAGCTCAAAGCGGCCATCGAAAAAACTACGTTCTACAATCCCACCTGCCCCGTCTATCAAAACGTGGTAGCAAAAGCCGTTGTCGCCAGGGATGAGATCAAAAAGAACCTCATCGACCAGCTCACCGGACCCGTGCGCTGGACCCAGAGCGTACAGGCCATGATCGCCGACGGTGCCTCCCATTTTACAGAAATAGGTCCGGGGAAAGTATTACAGGGATTGATCCAAAAGATCGATAAGACCATGCAGGTGGATGGCGTTAGCTAGCGCTAAAGTCAGCAGGCCTTCGGGCGAGTTGCCGTTGGCAACTCAAGGCTGCAATTGATCCACCCCGCGTCGAACGTTGCCTGGTATTTTTTGTAGAAATTGATGGCCGGCTCATTCCAGTCCAGCACTTGCCAGATCATTCCGGAATAATTCTGTTCCTGCATTTCCTGGATCAGCCGATCGAACAATAACTTCCCCAGTCCACGCCCCCGCATTTCTTTTGTAATGATCAGGTCCTCGAGATATAAACGCTGTCCCTTCCAGGTGCTGTAGCGGATGTACCAAAGTGCAAATCCTTCAACGCGCCCGTCAACCGTGACGACAAATGCCCACCACACCGGCTTTGGGCCGAAACCGCTCTCCATAAAATGCTCGAGGGTGACAGTGACCTCTTGCGGCGCACGCTCGTATTCCGCCAATTCCCGGATCAGTTCGAGCAGGCGTACGCAGTCTTCCTTAACCGCCCGTCTGATATGAATATCATTTACCATATCATTGGCCCCATTTGATCCAGGTCGCACCCCAGGTAAAACCACCCCCAAAGGCAGCCAGCACCAGGTTATCGCCGCGATTTAATTTGCTTTCCCAATCCCATAAACACAGTGGTATGGTCCCGGCCGTGGTATTGCCATACCGCTGGATATTGACCATAACTTTTTCTTCAGACAACCCCATCCGATGGGCCGTGGCATCGATGATCCGTTTATTGGCTTGATGTGGGACCAGCCACGCAATGTCTTCCGATTTCAGCTGATTGCGCTCCATCAGCTCGGCGCTGACATCGGCCATGCCTTTGACGGCAAACTTGAAAACGGCCTGCCCTTCCTGGTAGATATAATGCTCTTTGGCCGCTACCGTCTCGTATGTCGACGGCCGCAGGGAGCCACCGGCTTTCATATGAAGATGATTACGGCCGCTGCCATCGCTTTTCAGGATGCTGTCCAGCACACCATAACCGTCGTAATTCGGTTCCAGCAAGACCCCGCCGGCGCCATCACCAAAAATGATACAGGTCGTCCGGTCGCTGTAATCGACGATGCTGCTCATCTTGTCCGCACCTACGACCACGACCTTTTTGAATCGCCCGCTCTCGATATACATGGCCCCACTCGTCAGGGCATACAAAAAGCCGCTGCAGGCGGCACTCATATCGAAACCCCAGGCGTTTTTCGCCCCTACCTTATCGCAAACGACGTTGGCAGTGGCGGGAAAGAACATATCCGGCGTAACGGTCGCGACGATCAAACAATCGATCTCCCCGGGATCAATGCCCCGTTTTTCACAGATCTGTCGAACTACCGGCACACAAAGATCGGAAGTGGCCTTTCCAACCCCCTTGAGTATCCTTCGCTCCTCTATGCCGGTTCGGGTACGGATCCATTCGTCATTGGTGTCTACAAGTTTTTCAAGATCAGCATTGGTCAAACGGTCTTCGGGTACATATCCTCCGATCGTAGTGATCGCGGCGGTCATTTTCTTGCTCATTATGTTATGAAATTCCAATCAGGTTTAAGAAAAGTTTCCTGCAAAGGTGGGGAAAAATATTCAATTCCGCCCTTTGACTCCATCGCGCCTATTTTTACCCTATTTTCGCAGCCATGATCGCTTTCCTACGCGGCGTTTTCGCCTATAAGAGCCCCGCCCTCGTACACCTCGAGGCCGGCGGGGTAGGCTATGAGCTCCAGATTAGCCTGAATACCTACTCGCGGATCGAGCATCTCGAAAACGGAGTCCTCCTCACCTATCTGCACATCCGCGAAGACGCCCATATCCTCTATGGATTCTTTGACAAAACCGAAAAAGACCTGTTCATCCAGTTGATCAGCGTCTCCGGAGTAGGGGCCTCCACCGCCCGAATGATGTTCTCTTCCATGAAACCCGAAGAGATCGCCAGGGCCATCCGGGACGGCAACACCCGGCAACTGGAAAGCATCAAGGGGATCGGGAAAAAATCTGCCGAAAGGATCATTTTAGAGCTGCGCGACAAACTCGGAAAGACCAAAGAAGATAGCATAAATATTTCATCAAACGCGAGCAATACCTTGGAACAGGACGCGTTAAATGCACTGATTACGCTTGGAATAGCCAGACCTGCAGCCGAAAATGCGATCAAAAAAGTGATGAATGATGGTCACGGGGCAGAGAAGATCGAGGACATTATTAAGAAAGCTTTAAAAATCTTGTAGCCTATCGGCGAAAATCTACCTAACTAATTCTTGAGGAAAGTTTGACCCGCCATTTGCGCCAATCGTTCTTGTGGATTTTGACTACGGTAGTAATGACGGCCGTTTCCGTAGTCTTTTGCCCCACCGTATCCGCTCAACAACCGACGCAGGACTCTTTACAAAGAAAATTAGATTCCCTCCTCCACCGTTCCGATACCATCGGGCTTACCCCGGACGTCGAAGCTATGCTCCGCCGGGCAGCCGACTCCATCCGAAGCCAAATGGATTCGGTCCGACGCCTTCGGAACCAAAATAGTGGAACCCGCCCCGCTCTCGCCGGACACGATACGGCGGCCAGGGATACTTCCAAAAAAGACAGTCTTCGCTGGCCCATCCAGGATCGTCGCGGCGACCGGTTCTCCAACCCGAATAATAACCCCTGGTATCTCAAAGACCCGCCCAACCTCCGCGATTCCATTGTCTATGACCCGGATACCCGGCAATTTTACATTATCGAGAAGATTGGCAATCAATACTATCGAAAGCCAACCTACATGACCTATGAGGAAATGATGAAGGTGCAGGCCGATTCCTCGGAAGATGATTATTTTCGAAAACGCGCCGACGCGATGGATGCGCTCAACCAGGCCATGCGCCCCAAACTTTCGGTCTCGGATAACCTGTTCAACCGCATCTTCGGCAATGGAAAGATCGATATCAAACCCCAGGGTAACGTAGATATCAGCGCCGGCTGGCAGGGACAGAACATCCAGAACCCCACCCTGCCCGAAAGCGCCCGCAAAACGGGGACCTTCGATTTCAACGAAAGTGCCAATCTCCAGGTCCTCGGGCAGATCGGCGACAAGCTAAAACTGCCCATCAGCTACAATACGCTAGCGAATTTCGACTGGGAAAACCAGCTGAAGCTGGATTACACCGGCAGCTCGGACGAGATCATCAAAAAGATCGAAGCGGGCAACGTCAACTTCACGACCCCCAGCACGCTCATGACGGGCGCCCAGTCCCTCTTTGGTATCAAGACCAAATTACAGTTCGGGAAACTCACCATAACCGCCGTATTGGCCAACCAACGTTCGCAGAAACAGAGCGTTAGCTCCGCCGGTGGGGCCGCGGTGACCAATTTCTCCTTCAAGGCCGACGACTACGATGAGAACCGCCACTTCCTGCTCGCCCAATATTTCCATGATAACTTCAATACGGCCATGTCCAAGCTGCCGGTGGTCAACTCGCAGGTTCAGATCCTCCGTATCGAGGTCTGGGTGACCAACCGCAATGGTATCGACACCGGCTCCCGGCAGATCGTGGGTTTGATGGATCTGGGCGAAACCAAACCGTATAATTCAAAGATCTCCCCGCTGACTGGCCAGCCTTATCCCTCCAACGATAACAACTCGGAATACCGAAGCATCATCAACGACCCCACCAGCCGGAACCCGACGACGGCGGTGAACAAGCTCAATTCGCTGGGCCTGCAACAGGTACAGGACTTCGAGATCGTATATGCGCGAAAGCTCAATTCCACCGATTACTACTTTAACCCGCAGGTGGGCTACATCTCCCTCAACCAGACCCTGCAGGCCAACGATGTCCTGGCCGTTGCCTATCAGTACAGCTACAACGGCCATATCTTCCAGGTAGGGGAATTCTCCACCGACGTCCCCCCCGATACCGCGACCTCTACGAACGGAAGCACGGGCTCCACCTATTCCGGTTCCTCCAAGGTATTGTACCTCAAGTTGCTCAAGGCGACCGCACAACGTACCAATCTGCCGATCTGGAACCTGATGATGAAAAACGTCTATTCTCTAAAGACCGCCACAGGCAGCTATCTCAGCAATATCCAGCAACAAGGGTTCCAGCTCAACCTCACCTACGACCAGCCCAGCCTGGGTACCAAACGATACCTCCCGGAGGGACCCAAGGCGGACATTCCGCTGCTCACCGTGCTTGGCCTCGACCGGTTAGACGCCCACAACGATCCCGGCCCGGATGGAATATTCGATTATATCGAGGGGGAAACCGTGATCTCCAACCAGGGCCGCATCATCTTCCCCGTGCTCGAACCGTTCGGCCGTGACATGGATACCCTTGCCTTCGCCGGCGGGTCACAGGCGCTAAAGGACAAGTATGTCTTTTATCAGCTATACGATACCATCAAAGCCGTAGCCCAGACCTATGCCAATGTAGACAGGTACTATCTCCAGGGGTCGGCCAAAGGACAGTCTACCTCCAGCCTTTCCCTCAACGCCTACAACGTGCCGCAAGGTTCCGTGGTCGTTACCGCGGGTGGCCAGACCCTGAAAGAAAATGTAGACTATGTCGTCGACTACAATCTCGGCCAGGTCCAGATCATCAACCAGGCCATCATCAACTCCGGGGTACCGGTACAAGTCTCTTTCGAGAACAACGCTAACTTCGGTCTGCAACAACGCAGCTTCATGGGTGTCCGGTTCGATTACCTCGCCAAGAGTACACCCACCGAAACCCTCAATATCGGTGGGACCATCGAACGGCTGAACGAACGTCCCTTCTTCAGCAAAACGGACTACGGCGAAGACCCCATCCGGAATACCATGTATGGCGCGGACGTCAACTATAAGTCGCAGCTGCCGGGACTCACCATGGCCCTCAACCATCTCTATACCACCAAGGAGATGAGTACCATCAACGCCTATGGGGAAGGCGCCATCCTTCGACCGGGGCACCCGCCGCAGATCGGTAAAGGAAGCGCCGGGGCCGTATACATTGACGACTTCGAAGGTTCCACCAGCGCCATCGATCTGCGTTTCCCGCTCACCAGCTGGCAGATCTCGTCCGCACCGGCGGGGGTAGGGGGGACCTATCCGCCGCTTTTCCCCGAAGCCTCGCTCAATGACTCGCTCGCTTACGGCTATAACCGCGCCAAACTGGCTTTCTACAATATCGAGCCTACCCTTCAAGACGCCAGCAATCCCGATAACCCGGTCAAGGGACAAAATATCCTGGGTGACCCGCGCGTTGCCCCCATCCAGGTGCAACAGCTCTTCCCGGAACAAACCGTACAGACGGGCCAGGCGCAGCTGGTCACCTTCGATATGGCCTACTATCCAACCGACAAGGGACCTTATAACTTCGATGCCCGGCCGAATAGCGTCAACTCCGCAGGCAAGCTGCTCAACCCGACGACCCGCTGGGGTGGTATCATGCGGGCCCTCGACCAAACCGATTTCGAAACGGCCAATATCGAAGTACTCCAGTTCTGGGTGCTGAGCCCTTTCGCCAAGACCGCAAGCGGCGTAGGAAATACCACCGGCGGTCAGCTCTTCATCGACCTGGGCAGCGTCTCCGAAGACATTTTGAAAGATGGGAAAAAAGAATTCGAGAACGGCCTCAATAGCCCCAATATCCAGGCCGATATTGACAGCACATCCGTTTGGGGCAGGGTGCCGGCTAACCCGATCCAGATCACCACGGCCTTTAGTAACAATGCCTCCGACCGGCCCTTCCAGGACGTGGGCCTCGACGGTATGACGGATGCATCGGAACAGAACCATTTTGCCTCCTATCTCAATACCCTGGCGGCAGAATTCGGTTCCAACTCCCAGGCCGTGCAAAATGCCAAGGCCGACCCGTCCAACGACGACTTCACCAACTACCGCGATCCCAGCTATGACGCCCAAAACGCGAATATCCTTCAGCGTTATAAGAACGTCAATAACCCTCAGGGCAATTCACCCATCGCCACCGCGGGACAGACGACCATTACCGCCAATACCTTGTATCCCGATCAGGAGGACCTCAACAAGGATAACACCATGAACACGCTGGAGCAGTATTTCGAATACAAGGTCAATCTGTACAATCCCGTGAATTATCCCGATAGCTTCGGCACCAGCATGGGCAATAGATTTATTACCGACTCCATGAATGTCCCCGCCACCGGCGGCGGCGTCGCGCAGACCTGGTACCAGATGACCATTCCGCTCGCGGAGTACTATCAAAATGTAAACAACACGCCCGATTTCCGGTCCATCCAGTTCATCCGGATGTACCTCACCGGATGGTCCGACTCCGTAGTCCTCCGTTTTGCGCAATTGCAGCTCGTACGGAACTCCTGGCGTAGTTTCAGCTATGTCATCGATACCACGGGGAACATGGCCCTGCTGCCCACCAACAACACCAGTTTCAACGTCACCGCCGTCAACATCGAACAAAACAGCCAGCGACAACCCGTCAACTATATTTCGCCACCCGGCGTCCTCCGGCAACAGGAGCTCAGCAGCAACGACGTCAACTTGCTGTTGAACGAACAGGCCATGAGTCTGCAGATCTGCAATCTCGTCCAGGGCGACGTGCGCGGTGTCTATAAAACCACCAACCTCGACCTCCGGCGATACGGCACCCTCGACATGTTCGTACACGGCGAGGCCGTGGTCCAGGGACAGGTGAACAACAACGACCTTTCGTATGTCGTCCGCCTTGGAAGTGACTTCGTGGCCAATTACTATGAGATACGTGTGCCCATACAGATCACCCCATGGGGCAGCAATTTGACGGCGGAACAGGTCTGGCCGGATTCGAATAACCTCAATCTCGCCCTCAGCCGGCTCATCCAGCTAAAGGTGGATCGAAATAACAAAGGCACCAATACCGCGTACTATAAAGAGGTCGATCCGAACGGCCGGACCTATGCGATCATGGGTAATCCGAACCTCGGAGCGATCCAGGCCTTTTTCCTTGGGGTACAGAACGTCAACCTCACGAGCGCCTGTACCGAAGTATGGTTCAACGAGCTCCGGCTCACCAACATCAGCGAGAAGGGGGGCTGGGCTGCCGTCGGCAAGGTGGACATGAAGCTCGCCGATCTGGGTACCCTTAGCGTGGCGGGAAGCAATAAATCGGTAGGCTGGGGAACCATCGACCAAAGCACCAACGAGCGGTCCCTGGAAAACGACGCAGAGGTGGATGCCGCCATGAATATCGATGCGGGCAAACTGCTGCCTAAAAAGGCCGCATTGTCCGTCCCCATATATGCCGGTGTCACCCGGACGGTAGCTACACCGGAATACGATCCCTTCGACCTCGACATCAAGCTGGCGGATAAACTAAAAGCGGCGCCGGCAAGGCAAAAGGACTCCATTAGAAAGCAGGCGGTCGACGCCACCACGGTGGAGACCCTCAACTTCACCAATGTCCATAAGAACAACGCCACCAATAAAAAACTAAAACCGTGGAGCATCGAGAACATCAACCTCAGCTATTCCTATAGTCGGAGCGAGCACCATAGCCCGCTGGCGACCGAAGACGAGCTTGTCGTGAACAAGGCGATCATCGCGTATAACTATACCCATACCTCCAAATTCATCGAGCCGTTTAAAAAGAAGATCAAATCCAGATCTCCCTGGCTCGGTCTCATCAGGGATTTCAACTTTAACCCCATGCCCAATGTATTGGGCTTTCAGGCGAACATCACCAGGCAGTTCGGCGCATACCGGTCCCGCAATATCGGCGGCCCGGATATCCTGCCCGAAACATTCAATAAATTCTTCACCTTCAACCGGCTTTACACGCTGCGATGGGAGTTCACCCGTTCGCTGACCCTGGATTTTACCGCGACGAACAATGCCTGGGTCGACGAAGACACCGGCAGACTCAACAAACAGGAACGTCACCAGATGTGGCAACATTTCTGGAAAGGCGGCAGGAACGTGCTTTATACCCAGAATACCAACATCACCTATACCCTGCCCACCGCCAAGATACCGGCGCTCGACTGGACCTCCGTCAAAGCAGGCTATTCCGCGGCCTATACCTGGACGGGCTATTCGCAGGTGGATCCGACGCTGGGTAGTACCCTGGCCAATACCCAACAACGCACCTTACTCGCGGATCTGGACTTCACCCGCTTGTATTCGAAATGGAAGCTGCTGCGGGGACTCGACGCGCCCCCGCCAAGGATGATCATGGTGAATGGCCGAAGTGTGCCCGATACGGCCCACCGGAGAGGTGCGGCGCCGCAGGCCGCGCTCACGGGATTCCCCAAGGCGCTCGCGAAGATACTTACCTCGCTTAAGCATATTACATTCAACTACACCGATAACAGCGGCTCGACTATCTATGGTTATCTGGATAGCACCCGCGCCCTGGGAATGGACTGGCGTAACATGCAACCGGGCTGGAAATATGTGTTCGGTGGGCGCCCCGATACCAATTTCATCAACAGGCTCGGCCAGAAACACCTGATCACGCAGGACAGCACCCTCAATAACCAGAACATGATCAGCTATACGCAGAAGATCTCGGCAACGGCTGTCCTCGAACCGCTGCGCGACCTGCATATCGCCCTCAATCTCGATAAGACCTTTGGCCAGACCTATACCGAGCTGTACAAGGATACGGCGGGCGGCATCGGGTATGAACGACTGAATCCTTACCTGGCGGGAACTTTCAGCGTCAGCTATCTTTCTTACAAGACCTTGTTCGTACACTACGCGCCGGATCAGATCAACAGGACGTTTCAGCAATTCGAAGCTTACCGGTCGATCATCTCCGAACGTCTCGGGGTGATCAACCCTTACACGGGCGGCCTGAACGCTAATGGATACGCGGTCGGTTATGGCCGGTATGCCCAGGACGTACTGATCCCCGCCTTCATCGCGGCGTACACGGGCAAGAGCCCGAGTACCGTCGCCCTCATCAACGAAAAAGGCGGCAATGTCACCAGCAACCCGTTCTCGGGTTATCTCCCGAAACCCAACTGGCATATGACGTATAGCGGCCTTAGCCGCATACCCTGGTTCAGCCGGATCTTCACGAGCTTCAACCTCAGCAACGGCTACACGAGCACGCTGAGCATGAACAGCTTTAGTTCCAATCTCAATTATTCAGACCCGTCGCGCTACGGCCAACCCGGCTTTATCGATACGCTTACCGGCAACTACGTGCCCTATTTCATGGTACCCAATATCACGATCACGGAACAGTTTGCACCCCTGCTCGATATAGATATGCAGTTCGTGAACATGTTGCAGGCCAAGGTGGGATATAGCCGCAGCCGCCAGCTGAGTCTCAGCCTTGTCGACTATCAGCTTAGCGAGACCCATTCCACGGATTTCGCCATCGGCCTCGGCTATCGTAAAAGGAATGTCGGCCTCCCGTTCGGCTGGCGGGTGCCGGGCAATGGCAAGACCCCACCCAATGGGGCGCCGGGAAGCATCAACGCGCAAAAAGGCTCGAATGACCTCACCCTCCGCCTCGACATCGACATCCGTGATGACGCCATGTCGAGCAGCTACCTGGACCAGGGTGCTGCATTGCCTACGGGCGGCCAAAAAGTGATCCGCATCGATCCTTCCATCGACTACGTCCTCAATAACCGCATCCAGCTCAAATTGTACTTCGATCAGCAGCGTACCACGCCCAAGATCTCAACGACTCCCCCCATCGTTACGACCAAAGGGGGCCTCCAGATCCGCATCGCACTCGCGCCTTAAGGGGCGCGATCACATTTTTTTGTAAATATAGATGCCATCGGCCTGTGCAGTACAGGTCATGACGATGTCATTCAGACAAACGTGCGCCGGAAGCGACGCCGAATAATGGATCGTGTCCGCCACATCCTCCGCGCTCAACGGTTTAAAACCTTCGTAGATCTTCCGGGCCTGCGAGGCATCTCCTTTGAACCGCACATCCGAGAATTCGGTGTCCGCGGCTCCCGGGTGGATGGCCGTTACCTTGATGCCATGACGTAAAAGATCGATCCGCATGCCATGCGAGATGGCGTCGACCGCAGCCTTGGTACCGCAGTATACATTGCCCTTCTCATAGATGTCTTTCGCCGCCACGCTGCCTAAGTTGATGATATGCCCATGATCCGCGGCGATCAACAGCGGAAGCGCGGCCTTCGTCACATATAGCAGACCCTTGACATTGGTATCGATCATCGTCTCCCAGTCCTGCAGAGACGCGTCATCGAAATAATCCCTGCCCAACGCCAGACCGGCATTGTTGATCAGGACATCGATCTTTTTCCAGGTCTCGGGTAAGCTGGCAAAGGCGGCAAACACTGCGGCCTTATCCTGCACATCGAAAACCAACGGTAAAACCTGCACCTTACCTTCCAGTTCCTGCTTCAGCTTCCCGAGCCGCTCCTTGCGGCGTCCCGTAATGATCAAATGGTCGCCGCTCGCGGCGAATTTCCGCGCGCAGGCCTCGCCAAAACCCGAAGTGGCCCCGGTAATTAAGATCGTCCTGTTCATGATAAAGAGATGAAGTTTACAAATTGTTGGATCATCCTGCTGCCGTCTTCGGCATCTTCCAGCATTCCCATATGCCCGGCATCAGCCAGCAACTGAACCTCCGCTATCCGCGGCAGATGGGTCTGTTTCAGCGCCACGTCAAGCGGTACCACCTGGTCCTGTTCCCCAATGATAAAAAGGATCGGCCGGGGAAAGTTTTCCAGCACGGCCAGCCGCTCGGGCCGCACCATCATGGCGTGGAGATATGCGGTCAGTGAAGCGGCCGGAAAAGCCGAATACCGCTGGATCATTTCTTCGATTAAACCGGGCCGCTTTTCCCTGGTCGCGGGGGCAAAGAGATTGGGCGTGGATTGCCGGATATAGGGTGCGGCGCCATGCGCCCGGATGAATTCGATGCTCTTATACCTGCCGGCTTTTTTCTCCTCACTGTCTGCATACGCCGTCGAATGAAAAAAGCCAAAAGCCCGAACCCTTTCCGGATACTTTTCTACAAACGCCAGTGCAATATAACCACCCATGCTGTGCCCGATAAACACGCATTGGCCGATCTCCAGGCAATCCAGTAGTTCCTTCAGCACCGCGGCCAGCGACTCCATAGTAACCGCACTCGCCGAAAGCGTCGAACGTCCGCTCCCCGGCAGGTCCGGCACCAGCACCCGGCACATCGTGCTCAGCCCCTTCGCCACCTCGTCCCATACGGCCCCATCCTCCGCAAAACCATGTACCAGCATCACCGGCGCACCGACGCCGAGATCCTGGTAGAACAAGTCTCCCCCAGACAGTCCTATTGTCTTATCCATGGCTTCTCTTTCTTTTGATGATCGTGATAAAATGCCAGATCCAGAACAAAAGCGCTAACCCAAGCGCGATCTTCGAAATGCAATCCCCATACCGGACAAAGAACGTCAGGTTCTTTTCCGGTGGCACGACCGCTTTGATCACCGCCTGTTTTGCCCAGGGCCGGGAATCGACGATCCTGCCCGAAGGCGTGATAATAGCGCTCTCGCCCGTATTGGCGCACTGTATCACCCAGCGACGCGTTTCAATGGCCCGCAGCCTGGCATAGCTTACGTGTTGACGATAACCCGGTGTATTGCCCCACCAGCCGTCATTGGTAATCACGGCTATGATATCCGCGCCATTGTGCGTAAACAACGCCATAAATTCACCATAAATGCTTTCGTAACACACGGATGGCGCGATGACGTAGGAGTGGTTGGTGGTTTCCAGCGGCGTTCTGTCCGGCTGACCCGTATAGCCGTCTTCCGTGCCGCCGAATTTTTCAAACAGCGGAAGCATAAAACGCAAATAGGGCGGCAGTTCCTCTGCACCGGGGACCAACCGCGACTTATGATAAAAAGCCTCGGGACCCGCGCTATCCATGATCACCGCTGAATTATAGGATTCAAAGAACTTATCCGAATCCGGGATCTTCATGGCAGTAGAGGAGTGTTTGTAATCGAAGATGCGCAAACTCTCGAGACCGGTGAGCAGGTTGATTTGGGGATGACGCTGCAGGAACGCCCACAATGGATTCAGAAAATAATTTCCTTTTAAATGGTCCTCTATGAACCCATTGTCGTTGTACAACGCCGTCTCCGGCCATACGACCAGCACGGTGTTGCTGTCGATCTCCGAATCGCTCAGATGGATCAGCCGTGCGAGCTGCGCATCGAAACTACCGGTAGTGATCTTTTCATAGGGATCGATGTTCGGTTGGACAACCACCACGTTTTTAGTGAGCGTGCCACTATCTTTCCCGGCCCGGAGGTTCTGCCGCGCAAAATTTTGAAGACTTGCAAAAATCGGGAAGACCACCAACAGCAGTATCCAGACTGCTGGCCATTTACCATATACCTTTTTCTGTAACGCCTTCCAAAGCCACTGGAAGATCAGCACGTTCACAACCAGGACCCATAGCCCGCCACCGCTGGTGCCGGTAAAGGAATACCATTGCACCCATTCGGGCCGGCCGGCAAAAACATTGCCCAGGGTCAGCCAGGGCCAGCTAAGCCCCCAGTTCTGCAAATGCAGATATTCAAAGCTCAACCAGAAAACGATCAGGGAACCATAGCCGATGTAGTCTCCCATCCGCGGACGCAGATAATGAAAACCCAGCCAGGGAAGACACATCAGTAAACTATTGGCGAGAAAAGCGCCGATGGCCCCAGGCCCCGTGGCGTTCCATACCCACCACGTAGCGGCGACATTCCAGATCAGCATGGCCAGGTATACCCAGCCGAAGAATTTTTTCCGGCGAATGCCCTGCCGCTCCATCCACAACAAGGGTACAAAAGCGAAAAAGACCACAAACGTCAACGGAGAGACCGGCCATGCGGCATAAAGCAACACACCGGTCGATACGGACAGAAGAAAACGAGCTATGTTTTTCAAGACTTGGCAGTGGGTTTACTACCGGCTATAGTTCGGAGCCTCCTTCGTGATCTCGATATCGTGCGCATGGCTTTCCTTCATGCCGGCATTGGTGATTCGTATGAATTGTGATTGCTGCTGTAAAGTACGGATATCTTTTGCTCCGCAATAACCCATCCCTGCCCGGAGACCACCGACATATTGCTGCACGACCTCGCTCAGATTGCCCTTGAACGCCACCCGGCCTTCAATGCCTTCCGGAACCAATTTCTTGATATCGTCTTCGACATCCTGGAAATACCTGTCGCTGCTGCCTTGCGTCATAGCGCCGATAGACCCCATCCCGCGGTATTGCTTGAATTTCCGGCCCTCATAGATGATGGTTTCACCCGGGCTCTCTTCGACACCCGCAAAGACACTACCCATCATCACCACACCCGCGCCCGCGGCCAAAGCCTTGACCATGTCGCCGGTATACCGGATACCGCCATCGGCGATCACCGGGATATTCCTCGGAAGTAACACGGATGCCGCTTCCATCACCGCCGTGATCTGCGGTACCCCCGCGCCGGCAACGATTCGTGTCGTACAAATAGAACCCGGCCCGATCCCCACCTTCACCGCGTCGGCTCCCGCGTCGGCAAGTGCCTTGGCTCCCGCCGCCGTTCCGATGTTCCCCGCGATCACCTGCAGATTCTTGAAATTCTTTTTCAACGTCTTCAGCGCGTTGAGGACCCCGATATGATGCCCGTGCGCGCTATCCAGGGTTACTACATCAACCCCGATCTGCTGCAAGGCACTGGCCCGGTCAAGGAGATCCTTAGTAATACCCAGCGCCGCGCCTACGAGCAGCCGGCCGTAGGAATCTTTAACGCCATTGGGATAGCTGGATAACTGCAGGATGTCCCTGTATGTTATCAATCCGATAAGCTTACCCTGCTTGTTGACCACGGGCAGTTTTTCGATCTTATATTTTTGCAGGATCTTCTCCGCTTTTTTCAGATCGGTACCCTCCGGCGCCGTAACCAGCTTATCCTTGGTCGTCATGACCTCGCTGACCTTGCGGCGCTTGTTGTCCTCGAATCGCAGATCGCGGTTCGTAATGATACCCACGAGCACCATATTGGTGTCGGTTACCGGGATACCGCCGATCTTGTTCTCCTTCATCAGCCGCAGCGCGTCGCCGATCGTAGCGTCCTCGTTGAGCGTAACAGGATCGATGATCAGCCCGCTTTCGCTGCGTTTTACCAATCGCACCTGCTCCACCTGCTTCTCGATACTCATATTCTTGTGGAGAATGCCGATACCGCCTTCACGCGCCAGCGCTATGGCAAGCGTGGCCTCGGTGACGGTGTCCATAGCAGCCGATAACATGGGGATATTCAATGTGATAGCCTTCGTCAGGTTACTGCGGATACTGACTTCACGGGGTAACACCTGCGAAAATGCGGGTAGTAATAATACATCGTCAAAAGTCAGTCCGTCTCCGAAAAATTTTTTTGAGGGGGTTAGTGCTGGGGAGGTAGAAGATCTTGCCTTAGCGGCGGAGGAATTTATTCTTGCCATGTGCAAAGATAGGGCAGCAGGCCGGTATGCTCCAAATTTTTGTCAGGCAGCGCAGGTAGTAGTATACCTTTTACCGGGCAAAACAGCGATCGCTCCACGCAGCTCGAGCTGGAGAAGCGCGAGCGCTACAACGCTGGCATCCAAACCACTGCATAAGATCAATTCATCGATGTCCGGGTTTTCTTTTTCCCGGATCAACCGCACAAGCCGGCCTTCCGGGCAGTCCGAACCGGCCGCTTCGGAGGAAGCCCCCGCAGACTCGAAAGACATTGACGCCTGCACACCCGCCCCTCCCACCGGCCACATCCAACCCATCTCTGCCGCCAGCTGCTCCCCCGAAGTTATCAGCCGCGCGACACCCTGCTGGATCAGCCGGTTGCACCCCTGGCTCCGAAAGTCTCCTAACCTGCCCGGCACGGCGAAAATGGGTTTCCCTAAACTCCGCGCATGCCCTACGGTAAGCATACTCCCGCCTACAGGCGGCGTCTCCGCAACGATCAAGGCATCACACATTCCCGCGACCAGCCGGTTGCGCATCGGGAAATTAAAACGCTCGGCCCTGGCGCTAAAAGCATACGATGTCAGCAGGCCGCCTTTTCCCAGCATGTTCTCGGAAAGTTGCTTGTTCGCCCGGGGATAGATGGTCGCCAGCCCATGCGCCAGGACGCCCACCGTGGGGAGCCCATTGTCTACGGCAGCTTTATGCGCCGCGGCATCGATGCCCATCGCCAGCCCGCTGATGATCAGCGGAGCGACAGGCCGCAATTGGGCGGCCAGTAACGCGGTCATGCGTCTGCCATAGTCAGTAGAGGAACGCGTCCCGACGATGGCGACGATCCTTTTCGCATTGAGATCCGCCTTGCCCAGGTAGTAAAGCAGGGGAGGCGCATCGGATATCGATAGTAAACGCTGCGGATAATCAGGGTCCGTAAAGTAGAGAAGCCGGATGCCCTTAGCGGCTAGCAATGCTGCCTCGGCCTTAAGCGGCTCCCAGGCATCGAATTCCACTATCGCCCTCGCCGGGGCTTCCTGCAATCCCGCAGCCTGCAATTGTTGTTGAGAAGCTTTAAAGATCCCGGCAGCATCGCCAAAAACGGCGATCAATTTCTTCGTATAGCCAATACCGATACCATGTATCCTGGTCAGCGCCATCCGCCAGATGGTTTGTTCCCCTGAAGATCTTTGAGGCCCCGAAGATCTTTGTGTCCCGGGCGTAGTCATCGCGATATCATGCTCTTCATCCCACCACATCTCCAAATTTACTATTTCCTTACCACAAACAATTCAGTTCTTCTGTTCTTCGCCCGCCCCTCTGGGGTAGCATTGTCGGCCACCGGCTGCGTATCCCCGTATCCCCTGGACGATAACCGCGCGGGAGCAATACCCTTAGCGATCAAATAGTTGGTTACCGCCTTTGCCCTGTTCTCGGATAATGTTTTATTATCCGAAGATTTACCGACATTGTCGGTATGCCCATTGATCTGTATCTGTAAAGTAGGATTGTCCTTCATCAGTTGAACCACTTCGTTGAGCTCGGCGCCGGATTCCGGTTTGATGGCATATTGGTTCGTTTCGAAGAAGATGTTCTTCAGCACGATCGCTGCGTTTGCCTCGATAGGCTGCAACGGAATGTCGATGTGAAAAGCGGTATCCCCCTGCTCTTTGCTCAAAGGGAAATTCTCTGAATAAAAAAGATAGCCCCTGCGGTTCACGTTAAAGGCATAATCCTTTCCTTTCGACAACGTGATCAGGTAATTCCCGGTCTCATCCGTCTGAAGATCGCTGACCACCCTTCCCGTGGACAGATCGGTGAGGACCACACTGGAAGGCAACCCCTTCCGGGTCTTGAGATCGAACACCTTACCCTTGACCCAAAGCGTCTGCGCCGGGCGGATGTCCTCCCGCATCTCGAACGAATAAAGATCCAGCCCGCCCTTGCTATCGGCGCGGTCGCTCGCATAATAAGCCGTATGGCCATCTGCCGTGATCACAAGGCTGCCCTCGTTCTCGATAGTATTGATGGGATAACCCAGATTTTCGGGCTTGCCCCAGCTGCCATCCGGGCCTTTCCGGCTTATGAACAAGTCGTCGCCGCCATAACCCGGATGACCATTGGAGGTGAAATACAGACTTTGATTATCGGCATGAATGAAAGGTGTACCCTCATCACCCCCGCTATTGATCACGGGGCCCAGATTCACGGGATTGCTCCATCTGCCATTCAGCAGCCGGTGACTCACATAGATATCGCTGCCGCCATAGCCGTCCGGCTGCCGGCTGGCAAAATACAGATCCCGCTTGTCCGGAGATAAGGACGGCGCAGATTCCCAAAACTCCGTGTTGATGCTATCTCCCAGGTTCTCCGGCGCACTCCAGCCGTCGGCCGTGAGATAAGAGATATAGAGATCACAGCTGCCATGTCCGTCGGGGAAATTACATCCGGTAAAGATCAGCCACTGACCGTCCTGCGAGATATTCGAAGCCCCCTCGTTCTGATTGGTGTTGATATTCCCGGGCAGGCTAATGGATTTTTGCCATACCCCGTTTACCTTGTCCGACTCATAAAAGTCTTCGTTGAAATTGTTGACACGCCGCGTATAGATCAGCTTATTGTCATCGATCGTGATCGTCGGATAATACTCGGAGACCTCACTGTTGATGCTGTCGCCCAGATTCTTTGGATTAAAACTATAGCCGGTTGCAGGATGGCTCGCTGCATAGTCCAGCGCGAACCGATAACATCCCTGCCGGTATTCCCCGGCCTTCTTGCTGGTCTCATTGAGATTGGGGATGGTAAGAAAAACATTCACGGCCGCTAACGCCTGGTCAAAGGCCCCCTTTCCCGCCAGGTTGATGGAGTAGGGGAGGTTATAATCCATAAAATACGCGCTGTCGATGGCCTTGGCCTTTTCGTAATTGTCGATGGCGGCCTGGTAATCTTTGAGCTCCCCATACATGCCCGCTATCGAAAGATAGGCGTCTTCGAATTGCGGGTCCACCTGGACGGCCTGTTTCAGGATGGCGATCCCTCCTTTGAAATCATCGTTCTGCGCCAGCTCCAGCGCCTTCGAATAGAGCCCACCGGCTTTTTTGGGGACTTTGTCGGGATCATAATGGAATTGGGCCTGTACCCTGACAAGACACAATAAGAAAAGGGTAACGAACAGGATTCGATGGTTCTTCATAGAGAGTAAGATACAAATTTTCCTGCGAGCCGTATAGCTACGGCACATGAATATACTTGTGGAGCTGCAGGGAGAACGCCCATTTCGGGTTCGCCTTGACGTATTCCACGATCAGTGGGGTCATCTGCGCGGACTTGCTCCATTCCGGCTGCAGGTAAAGCCGGCAGCCGGGCGACACCCGTTCGGCCCATTCCTCAGCCCAGGCGAAATCGCTTTTATTAAAGATCACCACCTTTAATTCACTCGCCCTGGGCGGGATCTCCGGCACCGGCGCCTTGAACTTTTTCGGCGAAAAACAGATCCAGTCCCAGTCGCCGCTCAACGGCCATGCCCCGGAAGTCTCGATATGCGTCGCGAAACCCGCCCGACGCAGCGCCGCGGTCAATTCACTGCAATCATGCATCAACGGCTCCCCACCGGTGATCACCACCAGCCGTCCCGGATAGGCACTGGCTTCAGCTACCAGCTCTTCCACCGAACGCGTGGGGTGCTTGGCCGCATCCCAGCTATCCTTGACATCGCACCACACGCAGCCTACATCGCAACCACCCAGCCGGATAAAATAGGCAGCCTTACCCTCGTGGAAACCCTCCCCCTGCAAGGTATAAAAGGACTCCATCACGGGTAGATCCGTGTCCATTCGTTCGCTGGTCGCTATGATGCTACTCGTTTCCATTTCTCTCCACACAGGCATTAAAGGTATTCTTCATCAGCGCGGCAATGGTCATCGGCCCCACGCCCCCCGGCACCGGCGTAATATAGCTGCAAAGCGGCGCCACTTCGTCGAATTTCACATCCCCTTTGAGCGCAAAACCGCTTTTCTTGCTGGTATCGGGTACCCGGGTGATCCCGACGTCAATGACGATCGCCCCCTTTTTTACCATGGGGGCCCGTACGAATTCCGGCTTGCCCAGCGCCGCCACGATGATATCCGCCTGCTTGCAGATATCCCCCAGGTTCCGCGTCTGCGAATGACAGAGGGTAACCGTACAATTGCCGGGATTGGTATTGGCACTCAACAAGATGCTCATCGGCCGGCCGACGATATTGCTGCGGCCCACGACCACGGCATGCATCCCGCGGGTGTCTATTTTATAATATTCCAGCAAGAGCATAATGCCATGCGGAGTGGCAGAAATAAAGCTCGGCTGCCCCAGTACCAGCCTCCCGACGCTCTGGGGATGGAACCCATCCACGTCCTTGGAGGGCAAAATGGCCGTGATCACTTTTTCATCGGAAATATGTTTTGGCAGCGGCAATTGCACCAGGATACCGTCCACATCCATATCGTTGTTCAGCTCGTCGATGACCGCAAGCAACCGGTTCTCGCTTATCGTATCCTCCAGCCGGACCAGTGTGCTCCGATAACCGATTTCCCCGCAAGCCTTTACTTTGGCCCCCACATAGGTCTCGCTGGCGCCATTATTTCCCACCAGAACCGCCGCCAGATGAGGGACTTTCTTGCCTTCCGCCTTCAATTCCGCTACCCTGAGTTTCAATTCGTCTTTTATGGCCTGAGAGGCCAGCTTGCCGTCTAATAATTCCATGCCGCAAAGGTAGGATATCAAAAAAACACCATCGAAAAAAGATGATATAATGGGTTGTATGATGGCCGGCATTATTGCGAGTTGAAACTTTAGTCCGACTGACAATTATTTAACATTTTTTTGGCTAGAAAAAGTAAAAATGCTAAATTGGATGGTCACAAAACTACACACATGAGAAAATCTTTTACACTGTCTGCAGTGCCATCGGCCCTTTTTGGCCCTATTCCCCCCTCCAGACGGCCACCTCCAGGCCGAGTATTCATTACGCAATCGTCAGGAGCCTCCATGCATTATTGAATTATTGCATGCCCTTTTTCGCGAGCAGTCCCGGGGGTTTACATCGGGAATCTTAATTGTAAATATTAATTAAAAACATGAGTCACATGAGAAAACGAATGTTTTTGAGGAAAGCACGGCTATTTATTATAGCTATGCCGTCAACACTTTTTTACTTGTCGGGTTAACCCTGTCTTTCCTTTTCAATGGCCTATAAACGGGCTTGTTTCAATTATTGGTTAATCAATCACTTGTTAAACAAAGGCAGTAGGGTCTGCCGAACAAACTAAAACTTTTCACATGAGAAAACGTCTATCACTGTTGGCGGTGCTGCTCCTGTCCATGGGGTGGGTCTTCGCACAACAAAAAACGGTCACGGGTAAAGTCGTCGATGCGCAAAACCAACCTGTTCCATTTGCATCCGTAAAAATTAGATCCAGCAAGGCGGGCGTGTCGGCCGATGCGGATGGCAAGTTTATCATCAAAGCAAAAGTTGGCGATTTCCTGGTCATCTCGTCGACCGGTACCTCTCCTGCCGAAGTCCAGGTCGGTTCCGATAATTCGATCATCGTGACGCTCAAAGGTGCAAAGACCAGCCTCGATGAAGTCGTAGTCACGGCTCTTGGTGTCGCCAAAAGTCGCAATCGCGTCGCCTACGCGGCTCAAACGATTTCCGGAGCGGATGTCAGCGACAACCGAACGTTCGATATAGCCCAATCCATGTCGGGTAAGATTGCCGGTGCGCAGATCTCTCAAAGCAATACCATCGGAGGCTCCACGAACGTAATTTTAAGAGGATACAAGTCCATTACCGGAGACAACCAGGCGCTTTTTGTCATAGATGGAACGCCTGTCAATAACAATAACACCAATACCACCACTCAAATGACGGGCGGAGGTGGCTATGACTACGGCAGCCCCATATCCGACCTGAATCCGGATGATATAGCCTCGATTACTGTGTTGAAAAGCGCCGCCGCAACCGCGCTCTATGGTTCAAGAGCATCCAATGGCGTTATTTTGATCACGACAAGGAAAGGCTCGAATGGCCTTAATGTCGTGGTTAACACCGCCGTTAAGAAAGGCTGGTATGATAAGAGCACTTTCCCGAAATATCAATATCAATATGGTGCCGGATATGCTGCCCAATACGGCGTAGGCACATCCGATCCTTTTCAGCCCTATTTCTATAGCTACACCGGTAAACAAGGCTTAGGCCCCCTGGTACCGACCACGGAGGATGCTTCTTATGGTGCGGCTTTCGATCCCACGTTAATGGTATACCAATGGGATGCCATTGACCCCACCTCGCCTTACTATCAGACGGAAAGACCCTGGGTCGCGGCGAAGAACGGCCCTGCCACTTATTTGGAATCCCCCGTATCTAATTCTCAAAGCATATTGATCACGAATTCAAATGCGAACGGCTCCTATAAGTTTGGCTATACCAGGGATAATGAGAACGGCATCCTGCCCAATAGCAACGAGCAAAAGAGCATTTTCACCTTTGGTGCCACTTATAATTTATTGAAGAATCTCCAGGTCGGCGGCGAAGCCAATTATTATGATCTGCCCACTATCGGAAGATACGGTACAGGGTATTCTGGTCAGGACCAGCCCAACCCGATGATGGAATTCCGGGAATGGTGGGAAATGAATGTGGATATGAAGGAGTTGAAGGATGCTTATTTCAGAACGGCAAATATGCCCATAGAAGGTAATACCACCTGGAACTGGGGAAATCCTTCTCAGGTGTCCAAGCCGGCATACTGGGACAACCCCTATTTCTGGAGATACCAGAGTTACGAAAGCGACAATCGTAAACGCCTTATCGGCAATGTAAATGCAAAATGGGATGCCACCAGCTGGCTTACCTTCACGGGTCGCGTCTCATTGGACCAATATCATTGGTTGCAGGAAGAACGGACGAATACTGCTTCCGTGGCAGTCTCCAAGTACACAAAATTCACGGATGATTTTTATGAAAGGAATGTGGATCTCATGGCCAATCTTCATAAAAATATAAGCAACGCCTTTAATTTGAGCGCTTTAGTCGGCGCCAATTTAAGACGCAGCGAAGATGCCACCACCAGTGCGACGACCAATGGAGGTCTTGCGCTGCCGGGTGTATGGTCTTTAGCTAACTCCGCGGCTAATCCGGAAGCGGCAATAGAAACCGATCAGATCAGGGAGATTAATGGCCTCTATGCTTCAGCCACCCTGACGTACAACGATTTCCTTACCCTGGATGGATCCCTGCGTAGAGACGTGTCATCTACTTTACCCAAGGGTAATAATGTTTACTACTACCCCTCGATCGCGCTGGGTTTTGTGTTCTCCAAACTGCTGCCCGATCTTACGTGGTTGAGCTATGGTAAATTGAGTGCGAACTTCGCAGAAGTTGGCGCCGATGCACCCGTGTACAGCGTGTACGATACCTATAAGATACTGACACCCTATACTGGAAATCCAGTGGGTTCTTTACAGACTACAAAAAACAACGCACTTTTAAAGCCTGAGCGTACAAAGAGCCCCGAAGCCGACTTAGAGCTGGCATTCCTGAACAATCGGTTAGGGTTGACAGCATCCTATTACAGCGAAAAGACGATCGACGAAATTATCGCCGTTACCATTTCTGCCTCCACCGGGTATAATTATCAATACCAGAATGCAGGTTCAATGCAGAACAAGGGTCTTGAACTTAGCCTGACCGGTACGCCTGTTAAAACAAGAGATATCCAGTGGGATATCAGGGTAAACTGGTCGCGGAACAGGAATACGGTCTTAGAGTTGTACAAAGATGCTTCCGGTGCAGAAGCAAAAGACCTTCAAATCGGTGCATTCCCATTTGGACCATCTCTCAATGCACCGCTGCACGGGGCCTATGGTCAGATCCGTGGTTCTGACTTCATCTATACAAATGGAAAACCCACAGTGGACGCTACCGGTGCTTATAAGAAAACTCCGGACGAAAATGAACCTATCGGATCTACTCAACCAGATTGGATTGGCGGTATCAACAATAGCCTGCGCGTGAAGGATTTTACGCTGAGTTTCCTGGTTGACTGGAGGAAAGGCAGCAGCATATTTTCACTCGACCAGGATTTTGGTCAGTACGATGGCCTGTATCCGAACACTGCTGGCAATAATGCCAATGGCAAGCCCAAAAGGTCTGCTTTATCCGATGGCGGCGGCGTTATTTTACCCGGCGTAACTGCGGATGGCAAAGCCAACACCCAGTACATCGACGCTAGCTATGCCGGTTCTGCTTATGGCTTTGGCGCTGCTCCGGACAAGAACTTTGTATATGATGGCAGCTTTGTTAAGCTGAGAGAAGTAATCCTGAGCTATTCACTGCCTAAAAAACTTTTGGCGAGCACCAAATCGATTAAGGGGGTACAATTGTCGTTGATCGGCCACAATCTGTGGATCATTCATAAAAACCTGCCGATGGCCGATCCTGAAGCCGGAACAAGCTTTGGCAATATCAGCGGTTTCCAGTCCGGTGCATACCCATCCGTGAGAGAAGCCTCAGTTAACCTGAAAGTGAATTTCTAAGCGGAAATTATTTTAGAAATTATTAAAGTAAATAATGATGAAAATATTCAACCGAACTTTATTAATAGCGCCGATCCTTGTGCTATTATTAAGCGGATGTACAAAGGATCTGACAAAATTGAATAATGATCCCAAAAATCCGACAAACATCTCTTACAATGCCCTCTTTACCCGGGCTCAGTTTCGCTTGTCGTTTTTGCTCAACAATGCGGATTATGATTATAACCCCCAGAATTTTTTCGAGCAATATTGGCAGGAGACGACCTATCTGAACGAAAGTCAGTATGATATTCTTTACAGAGGCATCCCCGATCTGGATTGGAACGTGCTTTATCTGGATGTCTTAGCAAACCTGGTTCGGTCGGATTCTTTGGCTAAACTACAAATCACCGACGCCGGTACGCTGGCAAGCGTCCACGCACAGATCGATATCACCGAAGTACAGGCGTTTTATTACCTGGTTACTACCTATGGCAATGTTCCTTATACCGATGCATTCAAAATTGCAAGTACTAACTTTCCGAGGTACGACGATGCAATGACGATCTATAAGGATTTGTTGAGGCGCCTGACGGCAGACATTGCTGCCTTGAACGGCGGAGGGGACGGCGTCGGTTCGGCGGACCAGGTATACGGGGGGGACAACACCTCGTGGACAAAATATGCAAATTCCATGTTGTTGCGGATGGGAATTCTCCTTGCGGATGTCGATAACGCTACGGCTCAGGCGGCTGTCGAAGCCGCTGCACCTCATGTATTTACATCGAATGCTGACAACGCTTATTTCTCTTATACAACCTCGCCGCCCTATGTCAATCCGATCTACGGCTTTATGACCTTAGGATCGAGATTTGAAGATTTCGATGCTTGTTCAACCTTTATCACTCAATTGCTATCGAATAGTGACCCGAGGTTGCCACTGTACTTTACAACGCAGTCCGATACCCAGACAACCTATAGTGGCCTTCCTCCCGGTGTCGGTGGTGGCTATTTTGGCAATTCCAATCCGAATCCCACGCTCATCGCTGCTGATTTCAGGGGAGATTTTCTGGACTATGCCGAAGTGGAATTTTACCTGGCTGAAGCGGCTGCCCGAGGTTATAACGTAAACGGCACAGCGGATGCTTTCTACAAGAATGGCGTGGAAGCATCTATCCTGCAGTGGGGCGGATCACAGGCCGATGCCGATGCCTATTATGCACAGGTTTCCGTTAACTACACCTCCGCAACGGGTACCTGGCAGCAAAGGATCGGGACGCAGGCATGGATCGCTCTCTATAACAGGGCATGGGATGCCTGGACGGAAACCAGGAGACTTGGCTATCCTGTGCTTCCGGCGCCCACCCACGCCGTTTCCACTTTCCCGTACAGATTTACCTATCCGGTGACAGAAACGAACGTAAATTCGGTGAATGTCGCGGCGGCCGCGACGGCCATTGGGGGAGATCTTAGAACGACAAAACTCTTCTTTGTGAAGCAATAACGGGCGAATACCCGTAGTTCATTGTGCTGCAGCAGCGCTGCCCGGTGGACAGGACGTGGTTTCCGCAAAGCTCTTCTGGATGCCATAATAATTTGATTGACCTGTATAAATAAAAGGACGCCGAAAGACGTCCTTTTGTATTTTTACCGAAAATCACGCTAAAAACCTGGATTATGGCCGAGCAGCAAATACCCGCGGGTCAATTGAACATCGAGATCAGTGAAGAAGTGGCCGAAGGCCAGTATGCCAACCTGGTGATCATTACCCATTCCCACGCAGAATTCGTCATCGACTTCGTCAACGTCATGCCCGGAACACCCAAAAGCAAAGTAAAATCCAGGCTCATCCTTACCCCACAGCACGCCAAACGGTTTATGAAAGCCCTCTCCGAAAACGTAGTCCGTTTCGAAGCCGCTAACGGAAAGATCCAGGACCTGGAAGAAGTACAGGTACCGATGAACTTCGGCGGACCCACGGCTCAGGCATAATCCCCGCCTTTAGACACATCCCGATCCGCTAGCTCAACAGACCCTCATCGGCAAAGCTGAAATGCCGGCCTTCCCCGATGATCACATGATCCAGTAACTTTATGTCCATTATCCGCGCCGCCTGACTCAGCTTTTGGGTAAGCTGCTCGTCCGATTTGCTTGGCTTCAGACTACCCGACGGATGGTTGTGAAATATAATGAAGCTCACAGCGTCTTCTTCCAACGCTCTCCTCAGCACTTTACGCGGGTCTACCGCCGTGCTGGATATGCCGCCCTTGGTCAGGACTTCAAAGCACTTGACCCAGCCAGCCTGGGTTAGATACATCACAGCAAAGGACTCGTGATCGAGATGCGCCAGGTGGGGACGAACGTAATCTGCACTATCGCGGCTGGTTCGAATGTAGTGCCTGTCCGGCGGCGCCTCCTCGCGAAGTCTGCGCCCCAGCTCCAGTGCCGCAATGATGATGGTAGCCTTGGCTTTTCCGATCCCCGGGATCTTCATCATATCCCCCACCGTGCATTTGTATAACATATGCAGATCGCCAAAACGGTCCAGTACCATTCTGGCCAATTCCACGGCGCTGTGGCGGCGATTGCCGGTTCTGATAATGATGGCCAACAATTCGACCTGGCTCATGGATGCCGCTTTATGAGTTGCCAACCGCTCCCTTGGCTGGTCCTCCGGCGACCAATCCTTAATAGGCCTTTTCCGGGCCTCCCTGACCTCCATATATTTTCCCTCCCCCTCTTGCAAAATTCCTCCTTTTTCCCTATTTTGTAAAATCATTTCCAACCCCAAAATAAGCCTCGGCTTGTTTCGTTATAGGGGTGTTTGGAAACCGTATATCTATTGAAAACTAATGTTAAAATCCAATGAACAGATCTACTTTTAACGCCATCGGTGGCTGGCAGCCCTTTCTGTTTTGCGCAGGAATGTACATTGTAGCCCTTTTCTTTTCCATTTTCGTTTGCTCCTCGATCTTTTACGCGTTCAACGCCAAATCTTCGGCTAAAGTAGCCGAAAGAACGGCCATGGTTACCACAGCAAAACAACAGCTGGTAGCCGTCAACCGCTAATCGGGACACGCCATTAAAAATACTAGCCAAAGGCCTGGGCCCGCAATCCGCGGGACAGGCCTTTTATTGTCGATGAAAACCCCACAAAAACTGGACACTCTAATATTATTCCCTTACTGTATCTTCGCCCATATTTAACTACAACATGGATCATATAGCCAAGATTTTTTCCGGCACGGGCTCCCAGTACCTTGCCGAGAAGATAGCTCAGCAATTCGGTACCCCCTCCGGAAAAATTACCATCCAGCACTTCAGCGACGGCGAAATTCAACCCATTTTCAACGAAAGCATCCGCGGCGATATGGTCTTCCTGGTTCAGAGCACTTGCGCTCCCGCGGAGAATCTACTGGAGCTGCTGTTGATGATCGACGCCGCCCGGCGGGCCTCTGCTTACAAAGTCGTGGCCGTGATCCCCTATTATGGCTACGCCCGCCAGGACCGCAAGGACAAACCTCGCGTAGCAATTGGCAGTAAATTGATAGCCAATATGTTAGTTTCGGCCGGGGCGGATCGCGTCATCACCATGGACCTCCATGCGCCCCAAATCCAGGGCTATTTCGACATCCCCGTAGACCACCTGGATAGCTCGGCCATTTTTATCCCGTACATTGAACAACTTAAAGTAGAAAATCTTACCTTTGCGGCCCCTGACGTGGGTAGTGCTAACCGGATACGGGAGATCGCCACCTACTTCAATGCCGAGATGGTCATTTGCGACAAACACCGCAAAAGGGCTAACGAAATTGCCAGCATGGTCGTGATCGGGGATGTAACGGACAAGGATATCGTCCTTATCGACGATATCTGCGATACCGGCGGAACACTGGCAAAAGCAGCGGGGTTGCTCAAGGAAAAAGGGGCACGCAGCGTAAGAGCCTTGTGCACGCATCCTGTACTCAGCGGAAAAGCCTACGAGAACATCGAGAACAGCGTGCTGACGGAGTTGGTGGTATGCGATACCATACCGCTCAAACGTCCGAGCCCTAAGATAAAAGTGCTGAGTGTGGCCGAACTCTTTGCCGTAGCCATCCGCAATGCACACGAGAACAGAAGTATCACGGGATTGTTCATCCATTCCCAGTTGAGAAATAAGTAGCGCAGCCGACAATCGTCACAAAACGGGCCACAGGCCCGTTGGCCGAAGGCCCATCATTAACCGTGCACCGGTGATGGTACTTTCGGAATAAAACATCACCGGTGCACAATTATTATAAAAATGAAGACAATTACAATCGAAGGACACCTCAGGACCGAAATTGGCAAACAAGCCACCCGCCAACTTCGCTCTGAGGAAAAAGTGCCCGGTGTAATTTACGGGGGTGCAAAAGAGGTGAATTTTTCAGCTCCTTTGGCGTCGTTTAAAACACTGGTTTACACACCTGATTTCCAACTGGCCGAAATTAAGGTAGATGGCAAATCCTACAAGTGTATCCTCAAGGACCTGCAGTTCGACAAGGTTTCCGACGAACTCATCCACGCGGATTTCCTGGAACTGGTTGAAGACAAAAAGGTCATCGCGACCATCCCGCTGAAATTCACCGGCGCCGCTAAAGGCGTAAAGGACGGTGGTAAGCTCATCACCAAAATGAAAGCCCTGAAGGTAAAGACCCTGCCGAAATACCTCAAGGAAAACATCGAGGTCGACCTCACGAACCTGGAGCTCAACGGTAACGTACGTGTGGAAGATGTAAAGGCGGATAACTACGAGATCCTCAACTCTCCCCGTATTCCCATCGCTTCGATCGTGCTCACCCGTCAATTGAAACAAGAGGAAGCTGCTACTGCCCCTGCAGCTGGAGCTAAGCCGGCCGCCGCACCTGCTGCTGCCGCTGCACCAGCCGCTGCTAAACCCGCGGCAGGCAAAAAATAAATATTTTTATTAGTAGGAACCCGGTTAAACTTTAACCGGGTTTTTGTTATTTTACCGGCTAAGCCGGTTAACTATGGGAAAGTTCCTGATCGCCGGCCTGGGTAATATTGGCGCCGACTATGCCGGCACCCGTCATAACATTGGTTTCGACGTGCTGGATGCCCTCGCGGCGAGCCTCGCCGGTAGATTCAACGTTGAACGGCTAGCCGAAAAGACGGAGCTCAAATGGCATGGACAAATCCTGGTATGCATTAAGCCTACCACCTATATGAACGAAAGCGGTCGCGCCGTGAAATATTGGATGGACAGGGAGAAGATCGCCCTTGAAAATATCCTTGTCGTACTCGACGATCTGGCCCTGCCGTTATCGAAACTGCGTCTCCGCCCCGGTGGGAGCGACGCAGGACACAACGGCCTCCGCAGCATCCAGGAACACCTGGGCACGGACGCCTGGCCAAGATTACGACTGGGGATTGGAAGCAACTTCCCCAAAGGCCGGCAGATAGATTTTGTGCTCGGCAAGTGGGCCGCGAACGAATTACCGGTGGTGCAAAACAAGGTTCAGCGATCGGTAGAGATCATTGAAAGCTTTGCCACCATTGGGATTGAGCGGACCATGAACCAGTACAATAAATTAGAGTTTGAACTATGATTTGTTAGGGGGAATCTTTATTTTCGCATAAATATTGTATTCATCCTTAATGAGTAACTATTTTGATATTCAATATGCCTATGAACGTACCCAGGGTCTCTTCAGGCCGATTGAAAACTGGATTTAACAGACATTAATTAATTGCCCGAGATGTGCTATTTTTCTAATGACATAATCTCCCGCAAGTAAAAACCCTGATTGAATATGAAAATATTCTGTGTTGGCCGTAACTATGTGGCTCATGCCAAAGAACTCAACAACGAAGTTCCCGATGAGCCTATCATTTTTATGAAGCCCAAAAGCGCTTTGCTACAAGCCCATACACCGTTCTATTACCCGGAATTCACCAACGAACTGCACTACGAATGCGAGCTCGTTCTGCGTATATCCAAGAATGGTAAATACATTCAGGAACGCTTTGCAAGCAAATACTATGATGCGGTAACCGTTGGCGTCGACTTCACCGCCCGCGATATCCAGGCCGAACTCAAAGAAAAAGGCCTCCCCTGGGAAAAAGCCAAAGCCTGGGATAACTCCGCAGCCATTGGCAAATGGATACCCCTGCAGAACGTAAAGAACAAAAAGGACATCAATTTCTGCATGTACAAGAACAAGGAATTGGTACAACAGGGGAACTCCAACTTAATGATCAATAATTTCGATAAGATCGTAGCCTATATCTCCAATTATTTTTCCGTGAACATCGGCGACCTGGTCTTTACCGGCACGCCCGCAGGAGTAGGAGAGTGTGTCGTCGGCGACGAGCTGGAAGGCTTTATCGAAGACGAGAGCTTATTCACTGTCGATATCAAATGATCACTATCGACATCTTGCTCAAAGCCTGGCGGCTCATGTGCACCGCCGCTGAAATGGCTTCCGTATACGAAACGAACCGCCCCCTCTGCAAATATGTTCACTCAACCTCCCGCGGACACGAAGCTATCCAGCTGGCTACCGCCTTCCACCTCCAGCCTTATGATTGGGTCAGCCCCTATTATCGGGACGAAAGCCTCCTGCTCGGACTCGGCTTCGAGCCCTATGAGTTAATGCTGCAGCTGCTGGCAAAAGGAGATGATCCATTTACGGGCGGCCGCGAATATTATTCCCATCCCAACTACCGGGGCGAAGACCGGCCGAATATGCTTCACCAAAGCAGCGCCACCGGCATGCAGGCCATTCCGACTACCGGCCTGGCGCAAGGCCTGCGCTATTTGCAGGAGATCGGCGCTACGGTCGCGCATGCCCATGACGGCAAACCCCTGGTCCTCTGCTCGCTCGGCGACGCCAGCGTCACGGAAGGCGAGGTCAGCGAAGCCCTTCAGTTTGCCGTGCTGAAAAAACTCCCCATCATCTACCTCGTTCAGGACAACGGTTGGGGCATCAGCGTGCGCTCGGACGAAGCACGGGTCATGGACGCCTGCGAATACGCCGAAGGCTTCAAAGGCCTTAATCGGCTGCGCATCGACGGTAGCGACTTTTTCCAGAGCTACGAGGCCATGGGCGAGGTTACGGAAGCCGTACGCCGCACCGGCGAGCCCTGGCTAGTTCAGGCGCAAACACCACTCCTAGGACATCATACCAGCGGGGTCCGCCGCGAGACCTACCGGGATAACACGGACATGCAGGAACATAGTTCCCGTGACCCGCGGCCGAAGCTCAAGACCCGCCTGCTTGCGCTCGGCGTCGCCGAAGAACGGTTACACGAGATCCACCAAACAGCCATAGACGCCGTCCGCCACGCCTTCCGAGAAGCGCTGGCAGCTCCCGAACCCGATCCGGCCACTGTAACCGATCATGTGTTCGCCCCTACTCCCGTAACGGAAGAGACGGGCGTCCGGGAACCCGCGGACCGCAACAAAGTATTGATGGTAGATGCCGCCTTGTTTGCCATCCGCGAGATCATGGAAGATCATCCGGAAGCACTGTTGTATGGACAGGACGTCGGCAGACGTCTCGGCGGCGTCTTCCGCGAAGCGGCAACCCTCGCAGAACGGTTTGGCGACCACCGTGTTTTCAATACCGCCATCCAGGAAGCTTATATCATAGGCTCCACAGTGGGCATGAGCGCCGTCGGCGCCCGGCCGATCGTAGAAATTCAATTCGCGGATTATATCTATCCGGGCTTCAACCAACTGGTCACAGAACTGTCTAAATCCTGCTATCTAAGTCAGGGTAAATTTCCGGTCCAGACTCTTATCCGGATTCCCATCGGCGCCTATGGTGGCGGTGGACCCTATCATAGTGGTAGCATCGAGACCACGCTGCTATCCGTCAAAGGGATCAAAATAGCCTACCCATCCAATGCTGCCGACATCAAAGGGCTCATGAAAGCTGCCTTCCTCGATCCCAATCCCACGATCCTGCTCGAACACAAAGGTCTTTACTGGAGCAAGGTTCCCGGAACGGAAGAGGCCAAGACCATCGAACCAGCCCGCGATTATATCCTCCCCTTTGGTAAAGGACGACGCATTCTCGCCGCCGGGGAAGATCTGATAGCCAGCGGCGGATCTTGTTGCATTATAACGTATGGGATGGGCGTATACTGGGCCAAAACCGCAGCAGCCGGCTTTCCCGGGCAGATCGAGATCATCGACCTGCGGACGCTGTTCCCCCTCGACGAAGCGCTCGTCTATTCTACCGTGCGCCGTCACGGCAAATGCCTGGTGCTTACCGAGGAGCAGCAAACCAATTCCTTCGCCCAGGCCCTGGCCTGGCGCATCACCCGCAATTGCTTTACATCCCTGGATGCACCGGTAGAGGTGTTTGGGGCACTCGATCTCCCCGCCGTGCCGATGAACACCGGCCTCGAGAATGCGATGTTACCCAATCCCGCGAAGGTCGCCGCTGTACTGGATCAGCTGCTTAACAGCTAAACCTTTGGACACGGCAGCCGGCCGCAACAGCTAATACTTCGTCAGCTCCGGCTGGATCTCGTCGATGTATGCGAGGATACCGCCTTTGAGATTATACAGATTGGTGTAGCCAAACTTTTCCTCCAGCTCCCGAATGGCTTTAGCACTACGCCCACCTACCTTGCAATGCACGACAACCTTGCGGTCCCGGTCGATCTCACCCGAATGCTCGGAAACCGTTCCCAGCGGGATCAGCTCCCCGCCGATATTCACGATATCATATTCATGTGGTTCGCGTACGTCGATGAGCTGAAAAGGCTCACCTTTTACCTGCCAGTCGTACAGCTCACGCGCGGTGACCTCCTTCAATGCCTTCTCCTCGACAGCCCGCATGCCGCAGAACTGCTCATAGTCGATCAACGCAGTGATGGTGGGATTCTTGCCGTTCACCGGATTGTCTTCTCTCGGCCTGATCCTGAAGGTCCGGCTTTCGAAATTCACCGCATCGAAGATGTAGAACCGGCCGGAAAGCGTCTCCCCGACGCCGGTGATGACCTTGATGACCTCCAATGCCTGAAGGCTGCCGATAATGCCCGGTAAGACACCCAAAACGCCGCCTTCGGCACAGCTGGGTACTAGTCCGGGCGGGGGAGGGGCAGGGTAGAGGTCGCGGTAATTGGGACCGAGGGTTCCATCCGGATGACGATAGTTGAATACGGACACCTGTCCCTCGAATTGAAAGATGCTCGCATAGACGTTGGTCTTACCCAGCAGCACCGAAGCGTCGTTCACCAGGTAGCGCGTCGGGAAATTATCCGTGCCATCCGCGATGACATCATAATCTTTGATGATGTCCAGCGCATTATGTGAATTCAGATGCGTATTGTATATCCTGAGCTTGATATAGGGATTCAGCGCCTCCAGCCGCTTCCTGGCGGCTTCTACCTTGGGCTGCCCTATCGCATCGACGCCAAACAGCACCTGCCGTTGCAGATTGCTGTCATCCACGACATCGAAATCGACGATCCCAATGGTCCCAACACCCGCAGCCGCCAGATACAAAAGCACCGGGCTGCCGAGACCACCCGAGCCGATCACCAGGACACTGGCCTTCTTTAGCTTCTGCTGCGCTTCCATCCCGAAACCGGGAATAATGATATGCCGGTTATAACGCGCCAGCTCCTCTTTCGTAAACAGCGGCCCGTCGCCGTTCCGTTCAGGTGCTGCAGGCACGCCGCCGGCAATGGCGGGCACAATGCTGACAACCGCGCCTTCCTGCACCGCAGTGTTCTCCTGCTGCAGATCGCGGATATCGTCGTTGCCGATAAAGATGTTGACATAGCTGCGGATCTTGCCATGCTCGTCGAGCAGGTGCTTTTTTAGATCCGGAAAATTTACCGTTAGCTCGTTGACGGTTTCCTGAATGGTCCCGGGTCTAACCTGCAGCCGGGCCGTATTATTGGTGAATTTCCTGAGTGGTGTAGGAATGATCACTGTTGCCATGAGAAATGATTGTTTTTTTATTGGTATTGATAATTGCTAGTGGTTTCTTCTTCGAATTGTCGCTCGTCGTTCAACAGCCACGAACGCAGCTCGATGGTATCTGCGTCCATCACGCTGATGATCACATACGAAAAATAAGGTTGCGCTGCCAGCCGATCCGTCTCGCTGGGAATGGCCGGATGCTTCGGATGCGAATGGTAGATCCCCAGCAGCGTCCAGTCGTTGTCCACCGCATGCAGCTCGGCCGTCATATAATCCTGTGGCGAGATCTCGAAACGCCGCGTCTTGTCCCCCGCTTTCGCGTTGTCTACAACCAGGATATCGAGTACAACCCGCGTTCCATCGTGCTCCTCCCTGCCAAATAGAAATCCGCAGCATTCATCCGGAAACGTATTTAAAGCGTCTTCGATGAGGAGTTGTCGGATGCGTGAATCGATAATGATCATGATAAAAGTTTTTGGATGATTTCACTGTATTTATCTGCATTGTCGGGCAACACCGTGACCAGCACGCCTTCCTGCAGCTGCCGCGCAATACGCAGCGTCCCCACCAGGTTCGCCGCTGCGGAAGGACTGAGCAACAACCCCTCCCGCGCATTAGCCTCGCGGATCATTGCGTACGCGTCGTCCGTACTTACCTCTTCGTTGCTATCTGCGACACAAGCATCATAGATCTCCGGCACCACGGCCGTCTCCAGGTGCTTCCAGCCTTCCAAACCGTGCAACGCCGCGTCCGGCTGGAGAGAGATGAGCCGGATGTCGGGGTTTAGCTCGCGCAGCCGCCGGCCTGTGCCGACGAAAGTCCCGGTGGTGCCCAGCCCTGCCACGAAGTGCGTGATATCGGGTACCGCCTCGATGATCTCCGGGGCGGTCGTATGATAATGCGCCTTCCAGTTGTTATCGTTCTTGTACTGGTCGGCATAAAAATACTTGTCCGGATTTTCCAGCGCCAGCTCCCTGGCGACCTGTTGTGCGCCATCGGTCCCCTCGAACCGCGAGGTAAGGATCAATTCCACATCCAGCCTGCGCAGGATATCCTTTCGTTCCCATGATGCATTCTCCGGGAGACAAAGTGCCACGGGGATGCCCAAACGTTTGGCGATATGTGCATAGGCGATGCCCGTATTCCCGCTCGTCGCATCCAATAAGGTCTTTTCGCGTGTTAGCCGCCCTTCTTCTATGGCCTTCCGGATAATGGAATAGGCCGCCCGTGCCTTTACGCTGCCGGATAGCTGTATCCATTCCTTTTTCGCATAGACACGTACCCGTGGATGCTGGAAAAGGCCGGTGACCGGATGCAGCGGCGTATGACCTACCTCCTTCTCCAGCGTCCTTACGGCCTGGACTAACGCGGGATCGGCTGATGTAATAGTAATTGTATGCATAAAAAAAAGCTCCACCGGTGGTGGAGCTTAATATATTGTTATTAACAGATTCAGCTTATAAGAGGTTATCCTCCACCCAAATAACTCTGGCATGCCGACAACAGCAACAACAACACGCGGTATTTATATTTGCCTTGATCATTATGGGTGAAAATGGAAACCGAGGACAAAATTAAGGTAATTATCCGTAATTCCTACCCATACGGTAGGAATTTGTATTTTTGGCAAAAATGTAACGCCCGCATGGAGAATTCCGCGATAAATGGTAAAAAGATCGCCGCCAACAAGGCTGTCGAATATGTTCGCAACGGCATGACCCTCGGTCTGGGCACCGGTTCCACCGCTTACTGGGCCATCCGCGGCATCGGAGATATGGTTAAAAACGGCCTTTCGGTACGCGCGATCGCCACCTCTATCCAATCAGAGGAGCTGGCCCGCGAGATGAACATCCCGCTGGTCCCATTTACCGAGATCGATCATCTCGACATCACCATCGATGGCGCAGACGAAGTCGACCCGGCATTCAATCTCATCAAAGGCGGCGGCGGAGCCCTCCTGCGGGAAAAGATCGTCGCTTCCGCTACCCGCTTCTATATTATTATTGTCGACGAAACCAAACTGGTCAAACAGCTTGGCCGGTTCCCCCTTCCCGTGGAAGTAGCGCCTTTCGGCTGGGAACTTACGGAACGTCGACTCACCGCACTGGGCTGCACTCTGGCCAGGAGAATGGCGGGCGACAAACCTTTTCTAACGGATAACCAGCACTATATCCTGGATTGTTCGTTCGGGACCATCGCCGATCCCCCTCAGCTGCACCGCCAGGTCAGCGACATCACAGGCGTCATGGAAGACGGTTTCTTTATCAATATGGCCAATATCGTGATAGCCGGTTCGCCAAGCGGTGGCGACGCCCGTGTACTCGCAAAGCCCCAATGATCATGCTCAAATATCTTTTTGGCTTTCTTTTTCTGCTCTCTGCCGCCAGCGCCTATCCTCAAACCCACCATTTTACGTTGGGCGGTTCGCAATTCCTACTGGATGGAAAACCTTTCCAGATCATCAGCGGTGAAATGCACCCCGCCCGCATCCCCCGGGAATATTGGCAACAGCGCATTCGCATGGCCAAAGCGATGGGCTGCAATACCATCGCCGTCTACGTGTTCTGGAATTATCTCGAATCGTCGCCCGGCCATTTCGATCTCACATCCGGAAACAAAGATGTCACCGCCTTTATCCGGCTCTGCCAGGCGGAAGGCCTATGGGTTTTGTTGCGTCCCGGTCCCTATGTCTGCGGCGAGTGGGACTGGGGCGGCCTGCCGCCCTATCTGCTCAAGATTCCGGACATCAAGGTCCGTTGCATGGACCCTCGTTATATGAACGCGGTCGCCCGGTACGTCTCCCGGCTTTGCAGCGTTGTCGTTCCCCTGCAATGCGATCATGGCGGTCCCGTCCTCATGGTACAGCTCGAGAATGAGTACGGAAGCTATGGTAATGATAAAGGCTATTTAAAGGCCTTGCATACCCTCTGGACATCGCACGGCATCACCGTTCCGTTTTATACGGCCGACGGCCCCACGAATTTCATGCTCGAAGCCGGCAACCTCGACGGCTGCGCCATCGGCCTGGATAGCGGCGGCAGCGACGCGGATTTTGAGCAGGCTGCTCATCACAATCCCCATGTTCCGGCTTTCAGCAGCGAAACCTATCCCGGCTGGCTCACCCATTGGAAAGAACAATGGCAGCACCCCGATACCGCCGGTATCCTTCACGAGGTCGATTATCTCCTGTCCCATCACCGCTCTTTTAATCTCTATGTCGTGCACGGCGGCACCAATTTCGGCTTCACGGCCGGCGCCAACGCGTTTTCGCCCACCCAATTTCAGCCGGATGTCACGAGCTATGACTATGATGCGCCCATCGACGAGCAAGGTCGTCCGACGTCCAAATATTTCGCACTTCGCAACCTGATCGCTCGTTATACCAGCCATCCGCTGCCCCACGTGCCAGCTCCTGTCCCCATAATGACCATTCCGGCCTTCACCATGCAGCCGTATACCTCGCTTTGGGATCACCTGCCCGCCCCTAAACATACGCCGCAACCACGTCCCATGGAAGCCTTTGACCAAACGAGCGGTATGATCCTCTACCGCACCCGGCTCATCGGCCATAAAAGCGGCGACCTCACTATTACCGAACCGCATGATTATGCATTGGTCTATCTTGACGGGAAATTTGTCGACACCGTATTTCGTGACGGGGGCCATTGGACCGTTAAATTGCCAGAAACAAAGTCCAAAGAGCCCGTGCTCGAGATCCTGGTGGAGAACATGGGGCATATCAATTTCGCACAATACCTCATCGATCGCAAGGGCATCACGGATCGTGTGACGCTCAACGGTATGACCCTGATGAATTGGGAGACCTTCAACCTGCCGCTTACCGCCCCGCTGGCAGCCAACCCCACCGCCGTGCCACCAGCCACGGCGGCCGCCGCCCCCGGCTCTTCGCGTGGGCTCTTCTTCAAAGGCAGTTTCGATCTCGACACTACCGCCGACACCTATCTCGACCTGAGCGCATTTAAAAAAGGCATCGTATGGGTCAACGGCCATAACCTGGGCCGCTACTGGTACGTCGGTCCACAGCAACATTTATATTGCCCGGCTCCCTGGCTGCGGAAAGGCAGGAATGAAGTCATAGTGCTGGACCTCCATCAAACAGAAGCCGCCACGATCCGTGGCGTCACCAACCTGTATTAAGCTATGGCCTGACGATTGCATTCCCTTGTGGGAAAGCCGGCTTCTAACAAATGGATTCGCTTACGCATATCGTTTTGGGCGCCGCCATTGGCGAGCTGATGGCCGGCAAAAGGCTCGGTAAGAAAGCCTTGCTCATCGGCGCCGTGGCGAACAGTCTGCCCGATATCGATTTCCTGGCTTCGTTTTGGTTGCCTACCGCCCGCGATGTCTGGGCGCACCGGGGGATCACCCATTCCCTGCTCTTTGTTGTTGTAATAACTCCGGTCCTTGCGTGGCTGGCCGCCCGCATCTGGCCGCGGACACCGATGCGCCGAAAAGACTGGTGGCTGTTCTTCGCTGTAGAGCTGCTCACCCATATCTTCATCGATGCCTTCAACGCCTATGGCACCGGTTGGTTCGAACCCTTTAGTCATTCCCGCATCTCTTTTCATGTGCTGTTCGTGGCCGACCCCTTTTTCTCGGTAGGACTGGCGATAGCCTTTGTCGCGTTGATCGTCCTTCGTTCCACACATCCCGCACGTAAGCGATGGGCCTGGTTTGGCCTCGCCTTCAGTAGCGCCTATCTGTGCTATGCTATTGCCAATAAGCTCAGCATCGATGCCCATGCCAAAGCCGACCTGCGTGGCATCACCTATACCCGCTACCTCTCCACACCGACGCCATTGAACTGCTGGCTTTGGTACATCGTTGCGGAAGACAGCACGGGCTTTCACACCGGCTACCGCTCCGTATTCGATCACCAGCCTACCCGGTTCCGCTTCCAGCCCCGCGGCAGTAAGCTGCTCTCTCCTTTTCTGGGACACCCGGACGTCTATTACCTCCGCCGTTTTTCGCAGGGCTTCTATATAGTGGAACAATGGGGCGATACCACCGTGTTCGATGATCTCCGTTTCGGTGAAATGCGGGGATGGGAAGATCCCAAGGCACGTTTCGTCTTTCACTATTTCCTGCAATACCCCACCGGCAATAAAATAGTCGTGCAACGCGGACGCTTTGCCGGGTGGAACTGGCACACCTGCAAAGCGATGATCCGGCGTATCCGGGGCAATTAGCCCCTGGCCTCGCGTTTCTTTTTGGCGATGGTCGTCCCCGTCTCTTTTTCCTGCCGGAAATAAAAAGTGAATAAAAAGAAGATCACCCGGATAACCTGATAGGCCAGCCGCTGTTTGAAACGCTTGAAAGGCCCCACCCCCTGGAAATATTCCGCCGGCACGATCCGCTTGCAATGATCCCGGATGATGCCTTCCAACTCTTCTTCCACTTTCGTGGCAAACACCGGATCACGGACGTCCATGTTTAGCTCCACGCTCGCATAGGCGCTGATTCGATTCACATTATAGGACCCGTCCGTCATCCAGACCCCATCATAGGTCGCCAGCTTGCCGTGCAGGATCGTTTCCTGGTATTCATATACCTCCATGTTGTTCCGGAAAAGCCAGCGATACATGAACTGCTCGCCTAACCTGGAGATCCTGACGTCCGAAATGCTGCCGACTATGATCTTGATCACGACTCCTCTTTTGGCCGCCTGCACCATGTACCGGCGCAGGATCTTGCCCGGTAAAAAATAAGCGGACAGCACGATGATCCTGCTTTGAGCATGTCGGAACATCTCCACGTAGCTGCGCGAGATCTGGTTTTGCCCCATCACCCAATCGTTACGGCGTACCCGCACCATACATTCCTCTGCGGGAACAAATGGCGGCAGTTGCATGAACCGCTCTCTTTTAGGATTGGCTTTCCAATAGGCCTTCGTCCACATATCCCCGCAGATCGCGTGCAACCGGTGAGCCGCCTGCCCTTCGACCAGCAACGCCCGGTCCAGCCAGGCCTTCTGGCCGCCGATATCATTGTACCGGTCGCTGACGTTTATGCCGCCGGCCATCCCCCTGGCTGCATCCACGACGATCACTTTGTGATGCATGCGCCGGCCCAGATAAAAATGTTTGCTTTTGAAGAGTGGCCAAAACCACCGGAAATGGATACCCGCCGCCTTCCACTCTTCGATCATATTCCGGGAAAGATGCTGCGAAGCATATCCGTCCAGCAAAACAAAGATGGCCACTTTTCTACCCGCAGCACGTAACAGGGCCGCCGATACCAGCTTGCCGGTCTCATCCGCATCGAAGATATAGGTCTGTAAATGGAGGGTGAACCGTGCCCCGTCGATAAGCTCGACGAGCGTGGCGAAATAATCCGCTCCCCCATGTACTAATCTCACCTTATTATGATGCGTATAACCTGCTAAAAGTTTGGGGGTCTTTTTTCTTGCCATAGATCTGGTAGTCAGTCGACGTAAAGATCGGGAAAATCGTGCGTGTAACGGTCTCGCCTGCCGGAACCGGCCTTTTTCGCCCTTCAAATAACTGTGGTCTGAAAAAACCAACTAAGATCGGGCAAAATAAATTTGCTCTAACATTAAATAATTGTTAACTTAAATGACTCTTCCGCCAATATTTGACGGGTTCACAATAGAAGGCCGCTCCCCGCGGACCTGTAAAAAACGATTGATTATGAAAGCTTGCCGGCTACTATGTTATTGGTGCTTTGGGTTGATCCTTGTCCCTTGCCTTACCTTCGGACAAACCGACATTCGCCCCACCGCTTTTACCTATAATGACCAGGGAAATACCATTTCAAGCAATGTCCCGCTAAACGAGATCAACATCCATGCCTGGCGGAATTTCCACCGCATCTTTCGCACCGTCGCAGGAGACGAGAATTGGTTCTATTCCGACCAGGGCTACCGGGTTGCCTTTCTCCAGAAAGGGTACCACTATGAAGCCTATTTCGACGATCGCGGAAGCTATCGTTATTCCCTGCACCACTATGCAGGAAAAGAGATCCCCCGGGAACCGGGGGACCTCTTGAAAAGAAAATATCCTGATTATCAATTAAATGTCGTAACCGAGATTACGGATGGGGAAAAGATCGTCTACCTGGTGCGAATGGTTAGCCCTACAACCATCAAAACCGTCTCCCTCTGCGACGGCGATATTCAACTCATCGGCGAAGAACACATCGGCAGCGGCATCGAAACCGCCAGCCTTACTTCCCCACAGTCCTACCGGTAACCGTCCGCGACTTGCGCTCGAACTTGTCCAGCTCTTTCTTCCGGATCACGAGCAATGCCGATGCAACATCGGAACAGGTGCCGCAACGCGCTCTGAATTTCTCGGAATCATAATTCACGAGGGTAGTCCCATTCATCCACTCCGTACCGTATAAAACATAATTGTTGAAAGTATAGCCGCTGCCGGGCCCAAAGGCCAGGGCATTATTCCCTTTTTCAAAGCTGATCTTCAGCTTGTCATTGTCAGTCTCTTCCAGCACACCGGGCGTGAGTATCGGAATGATGACCTCATTGACGTATTTGCCATTCTCCATCTTGACTACCCCGCTGCTGACAACCAGCTTCTGGTCCCCCAGGTTCCTGTTCAGGATCAGCTTCTGATCCACATCGAACTGAACCTGCTTCAGATCGATATTGTCTTTTTCAAGCTTCTGCTTGAGATCGCGGGTAAATGGAACATAATTGGACATCTTCTTCGAGCTGCTACAGCTAAACAATAAGGTTAGCGAAGT
>Ga0134128_10000351_pt1 | contig 64576 bp, 66 predicted proteins | sample KB31754_FD_96462 | JGI IMG/M metagenome (GOLD analysis project Ga0134128, IMG submission 96462) | Terrestrial soil microbial communities with excess Nitrogen fertilizer from Kellogg Biological Station, Michigan, USA - KB3-175-4 | ecosystem: Environmental > Terrestrial > Soil > Unclassified ... | reverse complement strand
GAGAATTTTGGCCTTAGCCCGTACTTTCGAGTGGCACCACTTTGGGGTACGGAGAGGGGTACCCCCAGACTTGTGCATTTCAAACTGGCTCCGCTACCCGACAGATCCCTATCGACATGGGGGTAGGTCCCCGGGGTCATGGGGTACCACCCGTGAGGTCGACCTCCCCGGGACGGTCCCGGCGCCGGAAAGTTTTCGACTTTTTTTTTCGGAGCCGGAACCCTCCCGGAGCCATGGCATGGGTCTCCAAGGTGCGCGGAGGTGTTTCCGGTGCCGATGCGTATGGATTCTTTCATTTTGGACCATCTTGTCTTTCGGCCTTTTTGGGGACCTCGGGGTGGGCAGGCCGTGAAATTTTTAAATGAAATTTTTCGCGGTTTGCCCGAAATCTCAGTGTGGAACTCGAATCATGGAAGAGGGGTTGGATTTGTTGAGCGGCTTGCCGTGTGAAATCCGTGAGATGGTTGTGGACTACTTGAAGCCTCTGGGTATCACATTGGCCTATGCACGAGTTGTATGCAAGCGCTGGCGGACTTTCGTTCCGGAGCCCGTGCGGCCGCAAACTTGGCACACTGTGCACTTCAGACGTTTGCTCAATTTCGAGGCCGATGATGTCTGTCGCGTTGCCGTTCATCTCATGAAGCAATTCATATGGGATGGCGCGGACGACGGCATCTGGAGGGACTTCAACGAGGCTGTAGAAGCTGTCGCTCGCATGGACAAACCTTTGCTCTTCTCTTATTTTATGCGCTTTCCACGAGAAAATCGGCGGGATCCATACAGACGTGACGGACGGGCCAAACAACCCAATGGAATTTCTCTGGACATTCACAATGTCTACGATATGGCGTTGCGACACGGCTCCGAGCGCATTCTTGCATCAGTCGTACCGGCACTCTGGGTCCTTTCCTGGGAGGAGCGCGTGGCGTTATTTTGGGCAAACGCCCAGTACTACACTTTCGGCACGCTCGCGGTTTTGCTTGACCATGGCATCGTCGATCTGACGCAAAAATCGTGGAACGGATTGATCGAGGACGCCGATCCTGATGCCCTCATCTGTAGTGATAGAGGGTCATTTCCAGCTGGCGATACACGGTTGCGTTCCGTCGTCCAGACGATTGCGAGCAGGCTTTCCGCTGAAGGAATCGAGCAATTCTTTGGGCTGTGGGTGTATCACCTTGTGAAGAACTCGGGCAATGGAGCGTGCTTGGACTCGATTTGGACCGCTACGCAGATTGTGCTCGTTTCTGGGCATTGTTCGTTTGAACTGTGCAGACGCCTTTCCGCAGAGGATCGCCTGGCGTTGCATCCTCGGATGTTTCACCTGTGTCACTGCGACGACGCGGCTTTATTGCAGGAAGAACCTCCCGGAAAACGTGCCAAGGTCGTGGACGAAGATATCCATGAGTGCGAATGAATCCTAGCAGAGCATGAAGAGGTTCATGACCACTTCGCCATCGGGATAGTCAGCCGTGTTCACATGGATGAGATAGTCCTCTGCGTGAAATGTAATGTCCTTGATGTAGTCTACCAAGGGCAACCCATCGACCGTGGAGTAGATGCGCTGCTGTAGTGTGTTGGGAGAAGGGAACAGACAAGGTGCAGCTGATCCTGTCTCACACAGAATGATGAACAGTGGTCCAGCCAATGGGTTCGTTTCGAGCACGGGTCCATAAATAACAATGCTCATGACGGGGCTCGATAGGTTGTGAATCCAGTCCCAGGAGATGTAGTTCTCGCTGCGGTGGAACCGGGTACTTCCCTGGCAGTAGGTGTTGTCTGGGGCACCTGGACCAGGATAGACAAGGGACCCCTTGCCTTGCACACAATACTTTCGATCGTTCACGTACTCTGAGCCCTTGAAGGATGCGATCACAGCAAACGTAATGCCGCCCCCTACGACGATGATGAGCATTGCCCAGAGGAACTTGTTGAAGTTGTCCATGGCCCCCCTCTGTATGATCACGATGAGACTGCAATCATGAGCCCCAAAAGAGGCGCAGGCACAAACACTCTTTTGCACCAGGCACACTAGACATGCCACGCTTCACTTTATTCCATCTTGAGCCCCGTGGGAAGAGAATGCGCCGACCGCTTGCGCACTCCTTCACGCTGCACTTCTTCCCTGTCCTCACGGGCACGCTGGGCAAAGCTGACCAAGACTTCCTGCGATTTGGTCAGCTGGCTGCGGAGGGCTACGTTCTCCTCGGCGGCCGTGGCACTTCGCATCTGCTCGTCGGCCAGCTGGGTTTTGAGACGACGGACCTTGGGCGGGGGTGTCAGGGCTGTCGCATCTGTGAAGAACATGGGGAGGGACCTGTTCCTCTCGCATTCGGAGCTGTGTTTCCATGTCCCGCAGCTTGGAAAGGGACTCGGGGGACGACGGGGCAGTGGACCCGAAGGACTGTGTGAGACCGGAACGCGGCCCGAGATTTCGACTGACAGAATCAATCTCCCAGAGGGCATCGAGCTCAGATTGGACACGCCCCTTTTGGGATCCAAAGCCTCTGCCTGCTGCGGTCAGGGCGGCAAGACGCTCATCCACACTGGTCATCAGAGGGGGTCTTTTGCTTTGTCATCACAGGGACGGACAGGGGAAATTTCAAACTTTATTCAAATGACCAGACTGCGGCCGAGGAAATGTACACCCCCATGTCCGTAGAGCCGCGACTCGGTATTGTGGATACCGCGCATGGGGACGACAGGGAGAGCCTCCAGGAAGGGCCAGCGATTCTCCTCGGGCAGGTACAAGCCAAGGAGGGCAGCTTGGTCAATGGGGTCCAGAAGGTTCGTCCGTACCGGTAGCCCGCCAGCCGCAGCTCGTTGACTCACGGCCCTGACTGTGTCGCCGAAAAAGAGTGGCGGACTGTGTGCCTCGCGTTTCTGGGCTGTGACCACGGACCAGAGAATGTACGACAACATGATGCGCTGGTACTTGTCCGTGCGGTCGTCGTCTGTTGCAAGTTGAACGAATGAGCCTGCATCCAGGAAGTTGTACACAAAGTTGGCACGACGGGTGCGCAGGGTGAGATGCGCAAAGGCACTGCAGGGACCGTCCAGGGTCACTTGATCGGCACCATCTCCTGCGTGAAGCAGGGCAATGTAGGCCAGCAGCGGGGCCGAGACAGCGGCATCTTCCGCAAAGGCCGCGGCAGTCTGTGGGATCAGACAAGCAATGGCATCCAGATTGACTTCATGATCGACGTCGTCGTTGTTGTCGGCCCCTTGCATGTACACGACAGAGGCCGCGTATGCAGATCCATAGGGTTCAGCCGCTCGCGTGTCCGCGGATTCCATGGTCCAGTAATCAGGGCGCAAAGGCTCCGCATAGTGCACTCCGGGCGGCAAGAATGCGGGACGAACCACTTGATAGTTCTCGGCACGAGCCTGGGCAATGTCCATGATGAGCCGGTAGCAGCGGCGTTCGAAGAACTGGGTCCAGGCATAGAACCTTCTCCATCCAGACTCGCTGTACTGGGCCTCCACCCCGGCCTCTGCGTCCGTGAGACCTTGCCTGGGTCGCAGGCGTAGGATCCACGGAGGGAGTTTGGGAGCGCCCTCTGGACGGTGCAAGTAGGCAGGCACGCGGACATGAGCAATGGCCCAGTCCGCTGTCCCGTATTCAGTGGCGTGCCTCGGGAAATCTCTGTGCCACCAGCGTCGCCAGAGCGGATTGCACGTTGCGAGGACGCGGGCGAGTTCGGGGATGCCGGCTAGACCCTGACGTCGACGCAGTTCTTCGGTCTCGTCTCGGGTTGCAGAGACTAAAAGAGCCTTCTCCCTGAGAAAGACCTGGTGGCGTCTGCGGACACGCTCCTCGTTGTTCAGTCCCTCCTCCCCTGGCCATGTGTCCATGGGTCCCACAGGAACAATGTACGCCCCGTGCGGTTGAACGAGCTTGGCAATGTCACGGTTCACCTCTGCAATGCGAGGATCAATGGGCAACGGTTCATCTGGACGCAACCCCATGGCCATGCTCTCGACTTCCATCACGGAATCTTCGGGCAGATTGGCTTTCATGTCAGCCTCGAGAACTCGCATCCAGACCTCATTGAGAAAGGGCTGCGGGAGCGACGTGTGTGATGTTGTCGTGTCATCGGATCTGAGCAACGACGGGAAATGTCCAGGGGGAGGGCGTCTGTGTCCGGGAAGCGTCCCTGATTCACCCCGCATGCCACTGAACTCTTCGTCGTAGCTGGACAGCAGTTCTTCCCGTGCCCGTTCCCGTTCGGCTACCGTCCGTGGTCTCTTGGCCGGTCCGTGATGGGACATGAGTGTAGCAAAGTCCTCCGCTGGTTCCGAACCACCCGTCTCCGTCGGGTCCAGACTCTCGCTCGATTCCCCTAGGTCGGGGTTGTCATCCCACTCGATCTCCATGGAGAGAGGGGGACTGACACTTAGGTACAATTCGGGAGCGGAGCATGGTGTGGTCACAGTGCGCAAAATTTACTGGGTAAAGAAGACATTCCCGCCTCCAATCTCGGCAAAGGAAACGCCCCCGTTTCGCAGGAGGATCCCACGCATGCTGCCGTGAATGATGTCCTTCCAGAAGATCTGGCCAATCTCTGTGCGTTTGAACGTGTAGAAGTAGGGATCTGCGTCCCTGAGACGGCCCATCTCCCCACCCAAGAGGGAGCCTCCCGTCAGTCCCGTGCTTGTCCCAGGATAGATGAGTTCCTCTAGGAACCCTTGATATGCGTCCCGTGGGTCCCCGGCAATGGGCGTGGTCCCAAAGCACGTGTAGATGGCCGCCCAGTCAGGAATGCGTAGCACACGGGCTCTCTGCAGGTGACTCACGACCAGGTCTTCTGGCGAGGTCCCGTTGTAGAGGTTCCGTCTGGCGTTGATCACACGGGCATCAAACGCGAATGCAGGACTCTTGACCATGCGAGAGAGCATGTCCGCAATGGTGGCTTCCGTCTGGATCAGTGTTGCAGCCGCGATGGTTCCGTGTTGAGAGGCCCAACTCACGGTCCCGTACATGGAGGGTGTGAATGTGTCCACAAAGGCAGGGCCCACCACAGCAGCCACTTCGAGTCGAACTGCCGGGGTGAGGGCGGGGTTGTACGTGGTCAAGGTGGAGTGTTGTGGTGGGGCCACACTCCCAAGCAGTGCTGGGAGCCATTCGTAGAACACCACGTGCTGCCACTCTGCAACGTTGAGCTGACGGGCCTTCCAGAAGATCTGGTCCTCGGTCCAGTCCTGATGGATGCCTGCCACCCGATCTGCCCATGAGTTGTGATTGCGCACCATCAGTGTGTGCAGTGCCAGCAGATCTGCTGTGTAGCCATCCCGAGGATCTGCCATGAGGAAGGGATCTCCGACCGCATCGTAGGGGAGCAGGGCGTTATCTGGGTCAAGACGCATGTGGCCTCCCTCGTGAGAACGCAGCTGGTTGTTGAGTCGGGTCGCGTCCACCCCATAAATGTTGGACAAGTCAATGTAAGGGGTCGCATACATGAGCGGGTTGGGACAGCCTGCAGTGTCAGGGGACGTGATCCAGTTGGGCACAGAGATGTTGCCCGGGGTGGAGAAGAAGGGATCACCATCAGGGATGGGAACCTCGTAGTCGGTGCCGTCCCAGAGTGGGCCAGAAATGTCGTTGAGCATAAACTGCAGAACGCTAATGGTCATTGAGGACAAGCCCCTCACTTCAACGGTCGGCGGGACGTCCCCGTTGGCAAACACAGTGTTGCTCAGTGTCCTGGCATTTGCGGACACACGCACTGTGGTCGATGTGTTACAGGGGCAGCTCCTCCACATAGGGGTTCCAATGGTCGACAGTCCTTGCAGCCCGGGGTCCACAGGAGCAGCACACACGCCCTTGTCATCGTTGGGCACGCAGGTCACAGACGGGACGTAGACGATGCAGAAGACAATGGCCCCGACCAGGATCGCGATCAGGGTCCAGACCCTGGCCTTATCAGGTCCGATCCACGGAACATAAAAGGTACTGCTGCCCATCACCGCATTGCCGAGCGTGTGTGTGCGTGCTGATTAGGAAAGGGGGACAGACCGACAAATCAAACTTCAACTCAATATTCAATCTTTAGACCGAGAGCGCATTGCACGCGTATTTCCAGGCCGCCCACAGAATCCCAACAGCCTCCTCGCCCTCACGTGACAGTTGCATAGTTTCAAACGTTGCGTTGTGCTTCTTGAGACCTTCGACGTAGTTGGCAAGCATCGTTCGTTCACGTGCCATGTCTTCCACGGTCTTGTCCGTTTTCATCCACTCGGCAAAGCTCTTCAGCTCCCCCTCGAGGCGCCTGTAGGCCATGGCAAGCTCCGTGGGGGCCTGGTGGCTGTTGTTGACCCGAACCAATTCATCGTGGGCAGTCCGCACGCGTTCGGCTGGGGGCATTGTTCGGAATCGATGCGTGGCCAAGAGATGGATCAGCACGCGAAGAGCGTAGCGAGCCACACGGGCCGGAGGGATCTCCGCCTGGAGCTCAGCCACGAGCTTGGTCTGGGTCGCCAGTTCGCGGCTTGCGATTGTTTTTTCGGATTCGAGCTTGGCGATGAGCTCGTTCTTCGCCGCCAGTCTCCGCTCAGCCGTCGTACGGTGTGACTCCAGCTCGGCCTTGGACGTCTTGCTGGTTTCCTCCAGTTTGGTCTCGGCCTCAGCCAGCTTGCGCTCCACTCGGGTCAGTCGCTTCTTCTCCTCGGCCACCTTCTCATTGGCAGCGTTCTCAATGTCCTTGGTCTTGGCAGCCAGGTCCTGGGTCATCTTGACCAGGCGACGCTGTTCCTCGACCACGCTCTGTTCGGCGAGGTTTCTCTTACGTTCCTCTTCGCGAGCTCTGCCCAGGTACAGGGTGCACTGCGTACAGGTGATGTCCTCGCCCAGGGGTCCAAGGGAGCGACGGAGTTCCTCCACGTTCTCGCTCAGGTCGCGGATGTGAAGGAGTGCCCTCGGAGGCGGGATCTTCTGCTCGGCCTCCAGCAACTTGGCAGAGAGCTTGCCGTTCTCACGCTGGAGCTTCTCCGACGTTGTACGAGCCGAGGCCAGGCTGCGTTCCAGGTTCTGGACCTGCAACTCCAACTGTCGTCGTTGGTCCTGGGCCGTGACCATGCTCTGCAGAAGCGAGGCCCCGTCAATCTTCACGTAGTCCAGGGCATTGCGATGCGACACTCGGGTGTGGAGATCCTTGTTCACGCTGTTCTGCTTGTTGATCAAGGCCTCGGCATCGCTCATCTCCTTCTCAATCTGCGCAATGTAGTCCTTGAGTTCCTTGCACTTGCACGCCGCCTCGACCTCCTTGCAATGCGCAGCCACGGCCTCGTACTCGGCAATGAGCTTCTCGTTGTGCTGCCCCACTTGGCAGTAGAGAGAATACAGAATGGGCACCAGGGTCCCGATGACAGTCGCGGCACCCCCGACCACAGATGGATCAATCTCTGTCGAGCCATCATTCCCGTCCAACGCCGACACCGCGGCTCTCCACACGGCGTAGTTAATGTGCTCGGCCAGTGCCGGGGCGTCGCTCTGTAGGTCTCCCAGTCTGCATGCCAGCTTGATGACCGAGAGCAGTGCCTCTCTCGAAACGGGGCCACTTCTCTTCTCGGCCAGGGATTCACCCAGACGACTGACCTCGCAGCAAGCCTCGTGAATCTGTTCCTGTGCGAGTCTGAGATCCGTCTTGGCCTGGGCCAGTTCCTCCCCAATGTGGACCACCTGTGCTTCCAGGGCAGTTTGGACCGATGTGGCTGTTGCCTCTGTCTCGCTGAGTTCCTCGCGGAGGTTGGTCACTTTCTCTTCGAGGTCCTCGATCGTATTGCCTCGCTCGGCCACCTCCTTCCGAAGCAAGTATGACGCTTCATCGGCTGCGTCGGCCATGCGTTGGGCGTGAACGAGCTTCTCGTAGAGCAGCTTGCTGGCGGCCTCTTCCTTCACCAGGCGAGAGGAGAGATCCTTCTCAATCTCGTCAGCCCGTTGCCAAGCCATTTCCAGGGCCATGGTGTGCTGGCTCGCCTGTTGAGCCAGGGCGTCCTCGGCCTCTTGCTGGATTCGGGCAGTCTCCTGGGCCAGACGCTCATCCATGTCCTGCTTGAGCTGTGCCGTCGCCTTGGCGAGGGCCTGTTGGAAATCCATCGACAGACGCAGGCTCTCTCGAGTGACCCGCTCGTCAGCGTCCCGACTCGCCATCTGGATCTGTTCCTGGAGAGCGGGGATGATGCCATTTTGAATCTGATGCAAGGACCGCTCCTCACTCAGACACTTGTTGGCCTGTTGAAGCAGATGCCAGGTCTCTGCGTGGTCCAGTCGTTCCTGGTCCAGCCACGTTTCTTGCTCCTTGGCGAATGACTCCAGGGCATGGATGCGCTCATTGGCACTGATGAGCTGGCCCTGCACCTCGTTGAGTCGTCCCCCAACAGCAAGACCCGCGGGCTCTCCCTCCAACGATAGGCGGGCACGCTTCTTCTCCACTTCGGGGGCCGGCTGCGTAGGCTTGGGATTGTTGTGAAAGTCCAGGGCCGTGGCAAAACTGTCCCAGGCTCCGGAATCAGCCACCTTGGAGAGTCCACGCCTAACGTTCATGACGCGACCCTCTTGCTCTTTTCATGGTGTCTGTCAGAGTGTCGGACTCGATAAATGTTCCGAGGCCGGAAATAATTTTCCTTTGGCGGGAAACTGTACATGTCCCGGGCACGAGCGCTCGACTTGTTCACAAGGCAATTCCCACTAAGAGGGTCTCGTTTTTCGTTCAAACATGTCCAAGTCCGTTCTCTTCGACGATGGAAGGGCCGAGGTTCTCGACGAGGCCGTGATCAAGGCAGTTGCCCTTGCAAAGGAGAAGGCGGCAGCGAAGAAGAAGGCCAAGACGAAGAAGGCCCCCAAGGCCAAGGCCAAGGCAGCAGCGGCCGGCTCCGACGCCTCTGACAACGAGGAAGAGAATGACGAGGAGGAAGATCGTCCCGTTGTCTCCGAGGCCGAGATGAACGCTCGCATTGCCAAGATGACCCGCATGCTTCTCTTCCAACGCCACAAACTCGCCATTGAGTACACCCCGGACAAGCGCAAGGTCCAGGAGATTAGCGCCACCACCTTCACCAAGCACGCCATCAACGCCTCGACTCTGTGCATCGTCTGCAAGAGCCCCATCATGGGCTACTGTTCATCGTGTCATCTGATCGAAGACGGTGGCTCCTTCTACGCCGTACACCACGACTGCTTCGCCTGCACTCACAGTCTGGACCAGGAACACCTCTGCTGCAAGTCTCCCCTGGTCAGCGACGATGCCGACAACGACGACGTGGGCGACGGGGATCAGGAGTGTTACATCGAACATGGTATGCACAAGGAGCCCATGCCCGTATGCGCCTCCCACATCAACCTGCACAACCTCGACATCCCCAAGTACGATCATGACGACGTCAAGCACATCCAGCGCTTCTTCCAGGAGAAGGGATTCGTCATCATCAAGGTCCCCCCTTGCCCCCTCCTTTCACTGTTCCTCTGTCTCTGAACCCCCGAGTCTTAGAGCAACGTGGCCGCTGGTTTCTGGGAGGAGAAGGCCAAATGGATCAGCAACGTCGTGGCCATGATGACGGGCTGGACAGAGGAACAACGCGTTCATTACATGGGTGCACAGGGCTGGGACTTTCACCTTCGAGACTTGCCTGGGTTCCCTCAGCACTGTCTGGGTGTGACGGGAACCATCAAGGGGAGCAGGACCAAGTACGCCGCTGACGTGCTGCAGTCCAAGGAGGCATGGGATGCTCGTGCCGCCACGTTCCCACTCGCACTTCCTCTCTTCAATGGGAACAAACCCACGGTCATGGCGGGGATGGCCCCTCTCTTTCTGCATCCCCACCACACCACGCTCCAGACGGAGGACCTGCAGTTCTTCCCCTCTGAGACCCGCCAGACGAATGAGCGTGAGGATGCCAGCAAGCCCGGACGTGCCAACGCCATTCAAATCATCAACGGACTGGTGGCAGCCACCCCGTGCAATGACTTGGCCGTCATTGTTTGTCCCCAGGCCTGGGAACCCAAAGTGGGGGGCTCCACCACCTTTGAGCGTCAGTGGAAGGACATTGAAGATCGCCAAGAGGCTGGTGGTCAGTACCGCACTGGGCATTGGGCGACGAACCTCCCCACCCCCGTCAGACTCGCAGCCGGCGATGTGATCCTGTGGAAGGGAGCCCGTCCCTTTCGCATCACCAAGGGCACAGAGAACTGTTCAGGGTTCTTCGTGAGCTGGCAAACGGGGACGCCCAAGGGAGTGACCATGACTGCGCGTGCCGATGCCGTTGTGGAGGGTGTCGTGCTCAAGAAGAACCCCAACATGGGCTATCGCTATGTTGACAACAAGTCTCGCACCAACGCTGACATCCCTCGTGAGTTTGGCACTCTCATCACACCAGTCACCGTCTACAGTGTATGCCAGTACGCCGCGCTCTTGTTCGGGACCAATTACGCTAAGGAGGCTGACTGGCCCGAGAAATATCGTGCCTATGCCAGGTGAGAAGTGGGTGCCCGGGGAGGAAAATTTTTTTTCCTGACACCCCATGTCATCGGCACCCCATCCCCAGTGGACAGAAGTCGCAAGGAGGGTCGAAAATGATTCGAGGACGCGAGGATGCCGGAATCGACGAGGATGACGAGGAGCTCGATGTGCGAGTCATCAGCGAGGCGGAAGCCAAGAAGAAGCCCGCCGCGGCCAAGAAGAAGCCTGCTCCTGTCGCAGTGGACGAGGATGGCGATGTGGAGATGGCTGAGGTTGTCCCAGAGGAGGAGGACGAGGACGTCCCTCCCGCGAAGAAGAAGGCCCCCGCACCCGCCGCTGCTGCCAGCTCGGTGAAGAAGGCCAAGACTGTGCCAGTGTCTCCCTACGGCGAACCGTGCAAGGATCCCGAAGACTCGCTCAGGGCCTGCGCTGCGGGGACTCTCCCATTGACCCTCCGCTTCAACGAGAAGTGGCTGCCTGAGGAACCGACCGAGTGTCCGCCCTACTGGAGCACGCTGTGGGCCGCGACCAAGGACAAGGTGGACCCCGACAACAACGACGTCTTCTACGCAGGCGAGATCTTTCCTCGTGCCACGGTGGTGGTGTTCAAGGCTTCGACCGACACTCGCATCCAACTGTTCGATGCATTCAATGAGCTCGCACTGGACGGGGACACCGAGGAGGACATGTGCGGGGCCATTACGCACTTGCTCGCACAGGAGCGACGCACCATCAAGGTCAGCGGCAAGGATGCTCGTCTGGGCAGGGCCGTGGCATCCTTTTGCGCAGACACCACGCTGGGCAACGTCCTGTTCAAGAAGTCAGAGGTCACCCCGACCTTTGTGCGGACAGTCCTCCAGAGCCTCAAGGATCGCGACCTCCTGGCAGAGGGTGGCATCAATCGTGTCAGCCTCATCGCCATTGAGACGAGGGCCGAGTACGTCAATGCCTTCTCGTTCAAGGTGAAGGACCTGGTCCCTGACAGTCCATGCTACATCATCTGCCTGGGAGGCATGGGGCGCACGTTGAGGATCCGCGGTGTGGGTGTCAAGGCCGAGGACAAGAAGACCAAGAGCAAGGGCGCCATTCTGGGCGACTTCAAGGCCTACTCGGGGCTCGGCATCCAGCTGCCCGGTGGCTTCTTCGAAGGTGGCACGGTGGAGGTGCTGAACATCTCGGGCACCGCCAGCAAGGACCCCAACGGTGCCACGCTTCCGACCATCCCTATGGCCCTTCTCGTCGTGTCCACAGTGCTCGACTCGGACGCAAAGGCGGCTTCTGGCGGTGGCAAGAAGAAGAAGCGAGCCGTCTCCGCCTCCAAGGCCAAAGCCGCAGCGGACAACGATGCCTTCAAGCTTGCTGCCCTCAGGGCTGATATTGACGAGCTGACGACCACGCACAAGGCCCAGATTGCTGGGGACAAGCTGCTCACTGCACGCAAGAACGAGTTGATGAAGACTCTGATCGTCGCCAACAAGGGCGGTCGTCGTGCCCTGGATGACCTTCACGCGGCAGTGGCGGACTTCCATCAGAAGCTCACGGGAGAGGACTACGTTCTCACGCTGTCGAATCGAGGCGGGGACGAGGAAGAGGAGGACAACGAAGATGAAGATGGAGATGAGGAAGCTGAGCCTGCGCCGGTCAAGAAGACCGCCCCCAAGCCCGCTCCCAAGGCTGCCCCGAAGCCCAAGCCCGCTCCCCCGCGCAAGGCTGGAGCTGGGAAGATGGAGGAGGTCCCTCCCAAGGACGACGATGGACCAGGCATCTTTGACGTGCCCGAAGTGACCAGGAAGCTGGTGATCACACCCACTGGCCAGGTCGCCCGCCGATCTGCCCGTGATTCCAAGCCCGTCACCGAGAGCAAGCTCAGCGTGGCCAAGGAGAATCAGGTCCCCATCTTCTGACTTGTCTGTCCCTCCTCACGCTTCGGTGCAGGAACTCATCATGCGCCGCAACTGGAAGGCCAACGAGAAGCGTCGTCGCAACCTGGCTGTGTCCAAGGGCCTGCCGTTCAAGCCCCAAGACTTTGGGCGTTACATGGAAGGGCAAGAGGCTCGCAATCTCGACTCGCGCAAGCAGGCCCAGGTGGATGACGCCGTGGACATGGACCTCGACAAGGACGACGGAGACGAGTACGCCCCCGGGGACGAGATTGGATTCGACAAGGAAGACGCAGAGGAGCGTGCGGCCTATGGAGCGGGCAGCGGGGACTCCTCCAGCAGCAGCGGCGACGAGGATGAGGAGGGAGAGGACGATGGGGAGGACATTGACGCCTTGGCCGAGAGGCTGGGCGTGGCCGAGGACGGGTTGGAAGCGCTTCACACCAGGTACCGTTCCCTGCTGGATGGTCCCAAGAAGAAGAAGGACCTGGCCGATCTCTACGCAAGTGCCCTGGACGCATCCAGTGCCATTCATGCACGCAAGGGAGGACCCACGGACAAGAACGTGTTGGCCTTGGAGCTCATTTTCAATCAGCTGAGCACTGCGGTTGCGGCCCACGTTGCTGCGACGAAGCCTGTCAAGACTGCTCCTCCCAAGGCCCCCGCTGTCCCTGCCCCTGCCGGAGAGGCCGAGGTCTCTGCCGTCGCTCCCAAGTCGGCTGTGCCCATTCTCGACCTGGCAGGTGGAGATGAGAGGATCATCCTGGAGGGGTTCAACGCGGGTATCGCACCCGAGGTGACTGCAGAGCTTCTCGAGTCGCTGGTCGCTGTCGTGAACGCCTTCATTGGTACGGCCCATCACATTCCTGGTCTCGAGACACCCAAGGCCAGCCAGTTCCTGGGCCTCATGCGTTCCAAGCTCTTTCGCATGGTCGACCCCACGGTGTCGGTCAAGAACCGCATCAACAAGGAGACGGTGGATGTCTGGCTCAAGGTGCAGCGTGGCCTCGTCGGCATCTTGAACAAGGCCATTGCTGTCAGGGCCGCGCCCGCACCCCCGGCTGCACCCTCTCCGCCAGCGTCCGTCGCTGTCGAGGTTGAAGATGCAGGTCCCGTCGAGGCGATGGAGGTCGAAGAGGACGGCGACGAACCCGAGGAAGCCGGTGCGGAGGAGTACGCTGACGCAGTGCCTGTCGAGAATGGAGCGGACGAGAGCGATCCCCCGGTCGAGGAGGAAGAGGTGGAGGAGCAGCCCGAGGAGGAGGAAGAGGAGGAGGAAGAGGAGGACGAGGGCAACGTCCCTGACAAGGAGGCCAAGGGCAGCGCCGAGGAAGCCACCAAGGACAAGGCCCCGGTGCACGACCCCAAGCCGGCTGCCGTTGTGCAGAAGCCCCAGCGCGTCGACTCTCTCGATGTCATTGAGACGAAGCCGACTGCCCCCGCGACTTCAAACGGAGCCAAGCCAGGCACTGACCCCACATTCGCGGTGCTGGCTCTCAAGCTCCCGGGCCGCAAGATCTTCCTGGTGGGGACGAACGAGGCGCAACTCCGAACCGATGCCCTCAAGCGTGGTCTGCCTGCTCCCCCTGGCGTGACGCCTGAGTCCTTCTTCGATTCGCAGTACCTCATTAAGCGGTTGCCCATGGATTGGAAGCACTTGCTCGAGAACGATCTCAAGCAGCGTCCCGTCGCCACCTCGCTGCTGGGCAAGGAGGAGGCCCAGATTTGGAAGACAAAGTAAACACGCCATGTGAAAGGTTTCATTCGATCGCTTCCTCGTTCTTTGGGAGGCGGGCGTACTTCATGGAAAACGTGAAGGCACCGTGTGGATTGGCGCTTGCGTTCGTGTAGTCGATACTCACTTCAGAGATGACGAATTTGACTAATCTGTTGTCAGCGTAATCAGGTGCGGTCACGCGGAGATTGACATTGGAGTACATGGCCTCGCAGAAATCCGCGGCCGCAAGGGACCATATGTTCCATTTGGCAATGGGCATGCGAACTGTTATGATCGCAGTCAGACCGCCGTCTGTGTACCGCGTTCCAAAATCGTAGGCTATGCAAGTAAGCGATGGTCGCGCCATGCAGACGACACGCAGGCGACGGATCGTTGTCGTTATTGCAACAATCACATCTTCGTCTTGTTCGAGAGGGACCTGGAGCGCTGCTTCAATTTCTCTTCCGGCATTTCCGATCAATGTGTCGATGGCACGGCAGACAACCTCCTGCCAAAACTGTGCGAGCACAGTCCACTCCTTTGTCGCAGCTGAAATTCGGTGTGCGTCATCCCCGACCAAACGCAGGGGCTCGTGCCAGACACCTTGGGAGTCGTGGTAGGACATCGAGCCCCTTTGACTTTGTTGCGACACAGAACAGGAATTCATTTTTCATGCTGTAAGACAAAAAGGGGCAAGTGGTGGACAGACGAGGAAACCTTGGTTGTCCCTGACATGTCCGGTTGGCTGTGGAGTCGGAAACCCGAGCCGAGTGCCGAGGAGAAGGCAGCCGCGCAGACCGAGAAGAATGCCCAGACCATGCAACGCCTGCAGGATCAGTACGACGACAAGATGCTCATGGCCGCGAACTACGGGGAGAACGTGAAGCGCTTCGATGCAGATGCCCAGAAACTACGACCAGGCACCCCACAGCGTGTTCACTTGGAAACACAGAAACGCTCCGCCTTTGCGGCCATGCAGGAGAACAAGAAACAGGCCGATGTCATCTGGTCCCAGCTCCAAGGTCTGCGCCGGGTGACCAGCAACGTTCAGAGCATGGGGACGAACATTGATCTGCACGAGCGGTACAAGGAATCCAACCAAGTCTCTGACCAGATCGCGGGCAAGCTGGACGTCGATGCAGTCAACGACACGATGGATGCCGCCCACGAACACCTCACCACACATGATGAAATCTCAGAGGCTCTGGCTGGCCGTTCCATGGGTGGGGTCGTGGATCAAGACGACCAGGACGCTGAGATGGCAGAGTTCCTCGGGGCCCAGGCCGCAGAACAGGTCCCCAGGCAACAGGAGGTCGATGAGGCGGCCCGGGTCTCTGCCTACGAGGATGAGGTGCTACGCAAACTAAGCGTTCTGGCCACCCACAGACAACCTGCCGCGGTCCCTGCACGGGGGAAATGAAAGGTCATTCATTCGTCCTTCTCCTCATCGGCGGCTTCTTTCTGTTTCTTGACCAGTTCCCGCTCCCTGTCCGTCTGCGGTGTGAGTTCCCACCAGTCTTCCATTTCGGTTCCCTCTCCTTGTCCCCTAGGAGAGGATAAGAGGCCTTGCCGAGCACCCCGAAACATGTCCTTGAATCCCTGGCCCATGTGGCCACAACAGGCACAGCACTGACGCGGTGATGCAGCCCACACCAGGAGCAGCAGCATAATCAGCATCACGCACACCGAGGTCGTTGCCAGGGCCCAAAATCCGTCGGGAACACAATCACCCACACAGGCACTGACATTGACCAGGCTGAGATGACCGTGTGTGGCTGAGAATGCACTATCATTGGACAGGGACATTGTCCCTGGTTGGAGCCATTGTCGATGGATCTGCTGGCCCTTGTCTCCCGCATCCCACTCTTCCGACTGCGCGGCCCCTTTGAGGAACTAGCCAATGTGGGCGTCATGTTTGTGGTACTGCAGCTGCTTCGAATGCTGATGGGTCTGGTCGGCGTGGCATTGATCGAGTTCTTCTGCCACAATGGAGCGATGAAACCTGCTGTACGTCAACGATTGGCCAGCCATCTGTGGTACTCGGCCTACTACTTGGTGATCTCCGCATGGGGGCTGTACCTCTTCTCGCACGCCACGGGATGGATGCAGCAGATTGACCTCGTTTGCAGCTGGGAACCCGTGTCCGTGGCCTTTGGAACATGGCGCAGTCTGCATGTCTACCACTGCGTCCAGGTGGCCTTTTATCTCAACTACCTCTTCGCCATGGCCGTGGGGATTGATCGCCTGCGCCACGACTGGATCGCCTACATTGCCCATCACGGGATCACCCTCCTGCTGATCCTCTTCTCGCGGAACTGGGGCTACCTGAGGATCCAAGTGGCTATCCTCGTGCTCCATGACGTTGCCGACCCGTGGATCTCCTTGGCCAAGGTTGTTAAGCTGGCACGGCCCAAGTGGAACGTGGTGGCGGACCTGCTGATGACGCTTTTTGCGTTTGTGTTTCTTGCAACACGCTGGTACGCTTACCCGCTCTACTACGTGGCTAGTTGCCGCGACAACTGGCTGAGGGACTACGGGGCGGACTGGACCCGAGCGAGTCCCCAGGTGTGGCTCGACATGGACTCCACCCGTCTCATTGTGGCAGGCTACCATATCTCCCACTATGGATCGGCCATGCTCCTCCTCTACGCACTCTACGGTCTGCATCTATTCTGGGGCGGCTTCATCCTCAAGATGGCCTGGAAGAAGCTCGTCCAGGGCACGGGCAAGGGAGACGAGAACAGCGACGACGAGGGAGCCGCAGATGGGGAGACCAATGGAACCGTAAAGAAAAAGACGGAATGAACTTTAGTCAATCTCCATGGCCTCCCCAGCTTCCACCGGATCCCACCGTATGTCATACCGTGTGGCCCACAGTGTCCGGGCAAGGAGGCGGCGCATCTGGATGTCCAGGGTTAGACGGGCCTTTCTGTTCATCAGCGCAATGCAGGCCGCACGACACCGGTTGAGGCGTGCAAGCAGACGATCGTCGATGATGGTCACCCGCACACCGCTGTTCAGGTCCGGGTTGTGCTCGAAGAAATAATGAGCACGCGTGCTCTGATCTAGACGCCACAGGATCTCACGCCCTGCACGGTTGCAGTCTTCAAAACAATCTTCTGGCAAAAGCATGAACTTGTTCATGTCCCAAAGAGCAGACTCGATGACGCAAAAGAAGGGCGTGCCCATTTCGTGGTAGATTGACGCCACGAAATCATTGGCGTCATGAACGTAGCCTCCGCATGATGCTTCTATCTGATGGACCATTCGACAGAACCGCACATCCTCTGGGCTGCCGCGGTCATAGTGTTCCGAGCGCGTCTCGTAAGGCGTATTGTCCCCCGATCGTGTCGCGTGCCAGGTTCGTTTCATCCCTGTGGCCCTGACCAGATGGAAGATAAGAAAAAAATTTCTCGATGCGGCCTTGTGGCCAAGGGAAAAAATCTCAGAGAGGTGCCCTTTCCAAGAGACCATGCGAAGGTCCAGAGACGACGTGGCCCCTGCGGAGGACGGGACCAAAGCGGCACGGGTGGATGATGAGGAGGACCCCTTGTTGCCTGATCAGGGAGTCGTCATCTGGAACCCCATGTGGGACGAAGAAGAGGACCGCATCATGGACGAGTTGTTCGAGAACGAGTGCCCCACCTACGACGACATGGTGGAGCTCTGGTATGAACAGGATGAGCATGGGACCTACACGGACATGCTGGAAGAGTATGCGGCCGAGATGTACGGCACGCTCCCCGTCATTCGACCAATGCGCAAGGCCTACGAGCTCGCGTGTAACATGCGTGCTGCCTTCCGTGGCACGGAAACCTGGGACTTCCAGCAGTGTTGGAACTCCCGCTACTATAGCATCAGAGACGTTGCATGGGCTCTAATGGTTCCTTGGACGCACACGCTCCAGGACGTCTGTCTGACTGGGATCAAACATGGATCCCTTGACGACTTCTTACAACTAGGGGATGGTCTGGCTCGCTGTTCGCAACTACGGTCCCTGTCCTTGAGGGAGCTACGCGCGGGTGGCAATTGCCTCGCAGCTCTGTTGAAAGGGCTAGGAACGCCCGCTACCTTACGCAACTTGGATCTGAGTGCAATGGCACTTTATTCGGGTACGACCGTACCGGACAATTCTGGTATGGAAGCACTGGCGGCATGGATGGCCAATCCCGCTGTGGCGGTCGACACTCTGGATCTATCGGACAATGCACTTCATCTGTCTGGTGCGTGTTTCCTGGGGTTACTTCTCCGGCACAATACGTCTCTTCGTACATTACGGATGGATAGATGTAGCTTGGGCATTAATTATGCTCGCACGCAAAAGGAGGACTACCGTCCGCTATTCGATGGGTTGGCCGCGAACCGGACGCTTGAAGCATTGAGCTGCGATTCGGATGGCCAGCCACACAACCGCATTGCGATTGACTTTCTGGTTGATGCGATTCGAGACCATCCGCAACTCACAGACTTGAGAATCCCTCAGCAACTGTACCTGGAGGCAGATGTCTTTGCCTTGTCCAAGCTCATCGGATCCCCGACGTGCCGCCTAAAGAAATTGGACATATCCCATGCCTACCTGCGCACTGACGATGAGTGGATTGCAGTTGGGTCAGCCATTGCCGCCAACAAGAGTCTTCGCAATCTGTGGATGCGCAATGCCAAGACAGGTATCATTGAAGCGGACAAAGCCCATCATCGCCTGTTTGGCCACTTGGTGGTGCCCAACGTGACGCTCCATTCATTCGTCGATGACTGCACGTTTCACTACTCTGCTGAACTCGAGGGGTGGGAACAGCGCAATCACAGCTATCATCTACGTGCACGTGTCTGCAGGGATGCCGCCCTGGCCATGATGGGAATGGGTAAGTTTCGCCGGTCGCCATTGCTTCGTGGCTATCGGGACGTCTTCCTGATGCTTGCCCGGGCCCTCATGGCAACTAAGCACCGAGACGAATGGAGCAAACTGAGCGGAGAGGCGCATTCTAAACCTCCTGTCAGGAAGCTCCAGGTGCCTGTGCATTATTACCTATCGGCACGTGAAGGACCTGCACGAATAAATGCCATTTATTGACCCTTGGTTTTGGCGGGATCCATGATCCGGAGGCTTCCGGCAGGGGTGAACTTGGCTCCGACGCGGGCCTGGGTCAGAACAGAACCATCGGCCGTGGCGTCGGGAGCAGAAGACGACATGACACCGCTGGGCATCCACCCGTAGGAGTAATGAGCGACGGACATGTTTGCGCGGTACACGAACAGATGCCAGGCAATGAGCATGTCCCAGAGGATAAAGACAATGAGGCCAAAGAGCAGCACCCAGACCCAGGCACCCCCATTCTGGAGCCAAAAGGTGCTGTTCGTGTTGTTCACCTCAAAGCACACTGCGACGAGCTGGACCATGTTCAAGATGCACGCGATCAGAATGAACCACATGCACACACTCAACCCAGTCAGGGTCGCCCCAATGTCCGTGTCGACCCCCAGGTAGATGGCCTGGATGGCGAAGAAGAGCGTGACCAGGTTGGGGATCTGCCAGACGCCATGGGGGAGGGCACTCCAGGTCACTCCCGCGGCACCCCCGCCAACACAGTAGCCCGCAACCAGTTCGATGAAGATGGACAGTGCAGAGAGAAGAAACATGATCCAGATGAGAACCGCCAAGCGCAGCTGTCCACTTCGAATGGTGTCATCGATGTAGCCTCGTGACTTGTTCTCAAAATCGGCCCGACCGCCAAAGATCCCGCCCATGACGGTGCCATATTCTGTCATCCCGCCCCGATCATATGGGAGGACACTTACACCTCGACGGAAGTGCCAAGTCCGTTGCATATGAAGCTTTATTTCTTTTGCTCAGCCTGTCCCTTTCGCTTTCCTCCTGATGCGGCCGACGTTGGCTGATCCGAGTTTGACCAGTCTGATCCGTACTTGTTCCCGGATCGCGAGGCCTGGGGCTGGTCCTGGTCATGCTTCCTTGCCTTGAGGATCGCGAGGCACTTCTTCTCAACGTCCACTGCCGGGCAGCAGATCCCCACGATGCGCGAGGCCGGGAAGCGCCTGCGAATCTTCTCCACGTGACTGGGATCAAAGTCGTGCATGAAGAAGGTGGGCACGAGGAACTGTTCCTGGATCATCTGGCACACGCGTGAGAACCTGCTGTCTGCCCTGTCCACCTCCTCGTAGCGGAAGATGACCGTGTTCTGCAGGCTGGGGTCTTCGCACAACATGATCCCACCCTTGGTCGCAACGCAGAGTGCCATGAGTCCTTCCACTGCCAGGGCCATGGCAGGCTTGAACCAGTACCCAATCACATCCTGGTTGGCCTTCTCGATGATCATCTCGGTGAAGGCCTCGCGACCTCTCCAGATGTACTCAAAGATGGCCATGGACGAGAGGTACTTGTGCACATCGAAGTAGAAGGGCACACGTCCGGTCTCGACGACGGCCGCCTGTTCGCCCAGCACCCTTCCCCAACGGGCCACCTTCTGGTTGTAGCCCGGGAAGTCGTCGGCGCCAGAGGGACTGCTCAGATAGTGCATGACCGACGTGCTTGCCAGCAGGGGATGCTCATCGAGTTCCTCTTCCTCCACGGCCTCGCGATCTGAACGCAGGCCTCGCGCCGTCAGACTCTCGATCATGTCCTGGTCAGCTTGCAGGCGACGGGCCTTGATGTTGGCTGCGTCCATCCTGCTGCACCTCTCGCCTGTTTGAGAACAGAATTTTTCCGAGGCGGATCCGATCCTGCCCAGAATGCCGAAAAATATTGTCTGGACCTGGGATCGGACATCATGGCGGCGATCGAGTTGGAACGTGGATGGTGGTGGCAGCTGGTCGGGGATACTGCAGACCTCATGGATTGCATAATGTTTGTAATGGCTGCGGGATATTTCATCCGGATGCGCAAGTGGCACCCTGCCCCCGTCTGCCTGGTTGGATTTCTCCTAACCATCCCGTTCCATACCCACGAGATGCTCATCGGCGCACCGTGGTGGATCGCTCTATTTTTAACGGCCATGTTTTGTGATCCTCTTCGTTGGTGCAATCGCCATGGCTGGCATGGGCACTTGGCATGCAGGTCATGTGCATTAAACCACGAACATGGCAACTAGCTCTCCTTCATTCACCATCCTCGGGTCCCACGCCGCAAATGCATGTGCCTTTGGATCGGGTGCACCAGTCACAGCCCTCGGCGGCGGTTTCGTTTGTCTTCTTTCTCTTTGGCTCGTCCTCGTCGTCGTCCTTTTTGGGTGGGGTGGTTCCGCCGCCGCCGCCCTTGCGCAACAAGACCAGGTTGCATTGTGCGCCCATGCAACGAATCTCAATCACGTCCTCGGGCAGAAAGTGTTCGTACGTCTTGGTCGCCTCGTCAAAGACGGCAATGCGGTAGCATGGAACCACGGGTTGAGGCGGAGGCATGTCGTCCATTTTCATGAAGCATGCAACCTTCCTGCCTTCGTCATCCAGCTTCTCGCCTTGCTTGTATGCGAGGACTTGAATATCATCCGTGTCGGTCTTCATCGTCTGCGGACAGCGGAAATATTTTTGTGGTCCTCCCCGCCAAACACACTACTTTTCCGTTCGCGACACGGACAGAGGGGTACCCAACATGGCAGCCCGAATGCGTCAACGTGCCGCGCCAGTCAAGAAGGCCACAAGCGTGCACAAGTCTGTTGGCAAGAAGGCCAAGGCTCAGCCCAAACCCGCTCACATGCACAAGGTCGCGAAAGCCCTGTTGTTTGCCGACTGTTCGGATTGTGGACAGAACCTGAAGAAGTACGGGGAGGGCGGTACTGTTGGCGGTGTCCTGTGCCCTCCTTGCGCAGCGATTCGCTTTGCAAAGGACCAGGAGAAGCGTCGCGAACAGGGCAAGAAGGAACACCTGGCCGTGCTGGTCAACGATAACGGCACCAAGCGCAAGGTCGATCTCAACAAGGAACCCACAGAGTTCCTGCTCGGCGGAGGGACCGCGTGTACGCTCTATCACTCTCCTTACGCAATCCAGACGCGCGGTCTGAACCCCTACTACACGGCCTGGATTCGCGACTGCGCCTTGCTTGAGGGACAGCCCGAGAACGACACTGCCCTGCGAGTGCTCGGTCGACTTGGAGGATTTCACGAACGATCCAATGAGTCGTGCTGTGGTCCTGTGGTCTTCACTGGACCGGACAATCATTCCCTCTTCCCCGATGAGGTGGACACAATCTTCTGGACCGACTGAGAGAACGGGGTCGACACTAATGAATCACTCGGTGAAAATCCAGAGGCCAAAGTCTCCGCTCTGTCCCTCTCGCGGGGAATCGGGCGATGCAGGGTGCATCCCTCCTGAGCATCGCCGAAGCAGAGGGCCTTGGCGTGTACCATGATCTGCCGGCCCTGCCTGTGCTCCCTTTTCTCGCGGGGACAGTCCATCAGCAGTACCGTGATGAACCCCCTCGACTGATCCCTGTTGATGTCCCCGCATCGGTCCCCGCGCCGGTCCCGCCTCCTGCCCCCATTGGGGACACGGGGCAAGTCGTCTTGGACACGACCGCCATGGTCTATGATCGTGTCTTTGCCTACTACGACGTGATTGCCAAAAAGCAGAGCAACGAGAGGCGTCTCTTCTCGCGCCATGACGTGGCCAGGCAGCCCAAAGCCACGGGTGCCCGGGGTCTCAGTGGGGACAAGAAGGTCGAGCGACTCAGACACCTGCTCGAGCACGGCTTCAGCGACGATCGTGGACGGCCCATCATTCGATCTAAGGAACAGCGCGAGCTCCACGAGACGTACATTAAGGTCAGGGATGAGCTGTCCATCTCTCTGTCCCTCACGCTGTCCCCTCCCAGACCTGCCTGGCCAAGCTGTACCAGGATGAGTGGGAAGACAACCGCGAGCGCATCCTCACCCAGTTTGGGATCGAGGAGTTCCAGCAGGAGACCCTGGTCATCATGCCGCGGCGTGCCGGGAAGACCTGGTCCATGGCCATGTTCTGTGCGGCCATGCTTCTCGTCTGCCCCGACATTGAGATCTCCGTCTTCGCCACGGGCCAGCGCATTGCGGGCAAGCTCCTCAAGCTCATCAGCAAGATGATCCGTCGTCTCATTATCTACGTGGGCGTGGACGAGTTCAAGTGGATCCAGGAGAATGAGCAGATCATCACCCTCGAGGGCCCGGACGGTACCAAGCGTCAGTGCGGTTGCTATCCCGGCAGTGCAAGGGTACGTCCCCGTTTCTCTCTGTGTGTATGTGTGGGGATGCATGGTCCAAGGACGAGGTAAGCTCTCTTTCATTTGGGACCGAGGGCAATGGCCGAGCGAATGTAACTCTCAATGTCACTCCACCCCTCGTCATCTACGATCTCGTGCGCACCGCTGTCCATGGGAGTCTGGGGCATCGGCTCGGCTGACATATCCGCATGGATCAGCCGTCCAATGTCCTCGGGTACGTACCAGTCCACTTGTTCCACCGAGACAAGCATTCGGCCGCGTTTGCCGCTTCGAATTCTCTCAACATGCATCACCAGCGAGACGGCGATCCCTTCAGCCACGGGTATGTTGTAGAACTTGATCACCTTGGTCCGTAGGTGGAGCAACGAGACCATGACCCGTTTGGAAATGGCCAGGCGAACCAGGGGTACCCCTGACCGATGCAACAGATCGACCACGAAATGGTTCACAATCGTGTCGGGATTCGTCGAGGGAAGCACGAGGGTCACCTGGCGAGACGGGGGCACAACATAGATGGGATCCACGAGGAGAAGACCGCTGCGCTCCTCTCGCGTGGCAGGGGCGGAGGGCAGGAGATCCCGTTGAATGGAAATCACCCCGAGCGGAGGAGGATCAGCCACATTCAGGTCAGGTTTGAATGTAATCTTACACAACCCGCCATGCAGGAGAGAGGAGTCGTCCACCGTCGGCAGCGAGGTCCGGATCGTCCTGGTGTTGCGACCCTTGCTCTCAGCATTGGACATTTCCAGGTGAAAGAATTGGGCCTCTCGCACAATGTTAAAGGGGCGTCTGACAAGCGGGGACTCTCCGCTCTCCTTCCCCGGGCGCTTGATCGACTCAGGGGTCCCCGTGTCCTCGAACACATCAGGGGCCCAGTGTCCGCCCTTTTTTCCCCCTCCCAGTGTGACCCCTCCAGACGGGAGACCTCTGCGTGCAGTTCGTCTTATGGGGGTGACGCCAGGAGCAGGACTGTCCGGCGTGGACACATCGATCATGGAAATGTCGCTCAATGCCTTATGAACGGAACGGGAGGCCGGCGTCTCCTCCACGATGGACCGACTGTAGGCTTCCAACGCTCGGTCTCTGCGATCGCTCATGTCCAGTTCCGGAGACGACACCGACAGATGGATGGAACTGTCATTCTCGGGACTCCTGGGACGTTGGGGCGTGTGCATAGATTCCTCCCTGGCACGGCGCCGTTTCTCAGCCTCGGCAGCCGCCTTCATGGCAGAGGGCGACATCATGCGCGTCATATGAATACGCTCCTCTCTTGCCGGTTCGACATTGTCCATTTCGCCCCTCCCTCCGTACAGACGGAAGAATGAAGATAAGCAGAACAAGAGGTATTCACGCATCACTCAAATCTCAGCCTCAGGGACAGAGGATGGAGAGCGACGACTTCGATCCACTGGACTACCTGGACAGCCTGGCCGGGTTCTCTCCGGAACAAATGAACGCGGCCGGACGCGCCCAGCTCAACTCCATGTGCTATCTGATCAATGCACCGCTTCCCTCTCCTGAAGAACTACGGCCTCGGACCCGGGGAACCGGCGCGGACATTGTACTTATCGACGAAGCTGCCTACATCCCGCCGCGGCTGGAGTACATGTTCATCGAGCCTGTTGCCATGCCCCCGCTGAGGGAACCCACCTGGAACACGACATAAACACAAGTCTATTCATTCATCTTGGGGCGTTCCTGAGCGTAGTGTTGTCCAGTCTCTCTCCCATTTTCTCACCGTGTTTGACTGCAGCACGCACACTCTGAACTGACCTCGTGCGTGCAGCCTTGCGGACGGCATCCTTGCGTGTGGTGTCGACGGTCATGACCAGATCCTTCACGTACATCTCCGTGGTGTTGATGTGTTCGACCATGTCGGAATACACCTGGTGCCTGAACTGTTCAAGAGGGGTTCCATCAGGGGGAACCAGCGTCTTTGCCCAGAAGGCAGCCCACGCCTCTGCCATGGCACCTCTCATCGTGTCTCTCGCTCTGTCCGCCTCGACATCATTCTTCTGGTAGCGGGCCACCAGGTAGGTCCCCATCATGGTGATGTGGGCGTTCATGACACCAAGGAATTCCCCTTTCTCCCTCTCTGTGCCCAACTTGGCCTTGGCCCATTGTGCTGCATTGGCCTTGAGTGGGCCGGCGTCTGGAGTCCTTCCTGCGATGATGACCCGGGTCAGGTCCACCGTCAGCTCAACGTGTTCTCGAGCCAGACGGCCCAGCTGATTCGTCGTGCCTCCTCCTCCAGATGTCGAGCTTCGACGGAAGCTGGGCCATCCAACCAGCTCGGCTTCCGCCCCGACCATCTGCTGGTCCGGGATCTGGGAGTAGCCCCCCATGTTGCCACTTCCTTGCGCGTAGTTGCCCCACTGGCCGGGTGGCAGAGGGGGTGGTCCGTAGTTCCTTCCCTGGTACCAGTAGTCCAGACCCTGCGCATAGTAGTAGGGCGGGATCCAGAACCACCAGGGATACCAGAGGCCGTAGTACGGAAGCCAATAAAGGCCACGTCCATATCCCCATCCCCTCCGTCCCCAGCCTGGACCCCACGCACCCCTGCTCCCGCCACGGTATCCTCCCCAGTGTGCCCCTCCTCCGCCGCCTCCCCAGTGTACTCCTCCTCCTCCCGTATGCCCACCGCCTCCTCCCCAATGTCCCCCGCCTCCGCCGCCGTGAGGACCTTCGACCTGTGCCATTCGCTCGGCGTGACGTTCGAGGATGACTGATTCTCCAACCGACGCGCCGTCCCAGGGGAGGTTTCCCGTGATGGCTTCGCACTCTTCCATGTGACCCATGATCCAGTCACGATTCTGACAGCGAACGGAGCAGTACGCCATGGCCTTACACGCGCTGCATCGTTGAGTAGAGGCCTGGCCACAGCGTTCGCAAAGGAGGAGCGTGGAGCCCAGGTTCAGACTGACGAGGGCATCACCGATTCCCTGGTGATCCAGGAGCACCTCCAGTAGTGTTTGGTCCTCCATACTAAGGGGCGCGGGTTCAGACCAGACTCGGCCTCGATTAGGATATGCTTTTGTTTTCATTCTTCATGGAGGAATCTTTTCGCTGGACTTCCTCATCTTGACCGCCCGGGCCAGACCGAGCACCTTGTCCATGTCAGCCTGGGTCAATGACTCGCCACCCCACCGCACAAAGACCATGCGCCCTTTGCATTTGGTGAAGGCGATCGGCGCGAAGCACGGTAACCCCAGAACAATGGCCCTTGCCACTGGATTGTCGTCCTGTGCCTTTTCCCCGCACGTTTGGGTCCAGGCCTCAATGCATGTTCGTGGTCCAGGTCCATCGTGCTGGTCTGGGTCATGGAACAGTTTTGAGCGATTCAACACAAGATCCCCATGCCGTGCTTTAGGATAGCTCGGATGACATTCTGCTGGAGGAAACGGGCGATAGTCGTAGCCTTCCTTGGTCCAACGATCATGATAAGGTCGCTGGCCAAAAAGCTCAAGAGGAGTCCGCACGTTCAGATCGATTGGCAGGTAATCTCCATTGGGTTCCACCAGAAAAGCCATGCACTCGTTCCCTTCAGGCGTGTCCAGTGTTGTTGTCATTGATGCAGACCCTTTCCCATGCAAGGGGAATTTTATTCGTCCCCTGTCACAGAGAGAGCCATGCGTTTGGCTAGTGTGTCCTGCTCGGCCAGTATGGGGAGGTCGGCTGCGTCCTCCTTGGGTATGTATTCCTTGACGATGTCTACTTGCAGGCCCGGTCTTCGTAGAGACATGGTCTGGGACAAGGAAGGCAGCCATTCCCGAAAGTCGGCTGTTGTGATCCCAACTAAGGGCGTACGTTCATATCCCATACATCGTGTCGTCGGTGATGCTGGGGTGACAAGAACCTTCAATAGTTCCGCTGCTGAGGGAATGGCACAAGGTACAGGTAACGGGGGCGGGGGTGCAGGGATCGGCTCCACTGGCACTGCGGGTTGGGGACGAACGGCGACACGCTTGACAACAGGGCGAGGTTTGTGTTCTGGTTTCGCGGTTGTCGTCCCATGTGCGCGATAATAGTGTTGATGATGCCTCCGCATTGGACCCTTTGCCCCTTGACGCCAGGGATATTTTGGGGCAGAAATTTTTCCTTCCATCCTTCGCGCAGAGGACAAAGGAAAATGAGCGGCCACACGATATTCACCACGATTGCTGGATTCTGTCGTATGACTCGTGTTTTCTTCCTGTGCCAGCGGGGGCAAAATGGATGATGATGTGCGTCTCGCCGGTGCTGAACGAGATCGCAACGTTGGGGGACGCACGGTGAAGGACTACCTCCGCATGCCCCGAGCCGAGTTCATGGCCAAGATGCGTCAGATGTTCCCCGACCACATCGAGGGCATGGATCGTCGTCTGGATGAACACCTGCGCGCCTGGCGTAAGAACAAGAGATTCGTCCCCAGCCAAAGCGACGGCGACAGGCTCTATCTACTGTGGGTACTGGACCACGTCCCCGGGCTGGACCTGCATCAGAAGAACACGATGCTCGCTCGTCTCAGGGCACCCCCATCAGAGCTCTCAGACGAAGTGCTCCACATTCTGGACATTGTGATTGCCTTTCGAATGGCCGAGCGGGATCTGGCTGCTGCGACCAATGGAACGGGAGCCTACACTGAGGAGGACCTGGCCGAACTCATGCAGTCTGACCGCGACAGGCTCAGAGATTTCGTCCGATCCCTGGCACGGCTCAAGAGGGATCAGGTGGACCTCACGGATGAGACCTGGATCAGCGCCCCAGAGCCTACCAGGAGTCGTGCCCTGGCCAGGCTGGAGGCACATAAGAAGGCCTACCGGGACACCGTGGATCACCCGTGGCTGGACGAGACGGATCCCAAGGGAAGAAAGCGGACTCGCGGTGAGAAGGAGGCCATTGTCATGGGCCTCATGTACAATGGACCTCAGCCCAGGACCGCCGAAGACGAGCGGTGGCGACGCGAAGACAAGAAACAGCGCATGCGGGATGCAATCAACACCATTGTCACGCAGAATGAGCTGATCCAAGGCGTGTGGAGTGACCACCCACTAGCTCCCATCCTGGACCAGGGAGTTCCCAATCGGTTTGGACGCCTGGAGGAGAACAAGCGCACAGAGATGCGATTTCCCTACATCAAGCCGTCCTTTGAGCGTGTGGATTCCTACGCGGCGGACAACATGGAGATGATTGCGGCATCAGTCGCGCCCCAGCGAGTGGTCAGAGAATGAACCCAGTGTCTTTCATTCCCCTTTCTTCGGGCACAGATAGCCCTTCATCGTTACAGCCCCTGGCCTGCAACCTGGGACGTTCGGTACCGGTTCAAGTGCAGTGGCAAATTCGTACAACCCAGCGAGAGCACCCACGGCACAGAGACGCGGATGGACCGCCGGATCAAACAGCGCTTCCGCAAGCCATGTATGCATGTCACGGGCAAAGAGTGTGATGTCTTCCGCATCCCAGTGTTCAGAACCGCGAGGTCGATGTGCAAGCAGTTTGACGAGCAAGGAACTGGGACTGGTCTCGGCTGGATAGAGAGCCTCGTAATAGTCCGCCATGGAGGTCTCCACGAGGCGGGTGAGGCGGGCTGCCCGGCGCGGACTCACGACTTCAGCCATGTGCACAGATGGACTTTATGCAGCTTTCTTTTCCCTGGGTGTGGTGGTTGTCTTCCACACGAGCAAATTCTCTTCCATTCGTGTGCGGTGTTCAGGTGCCATGGTTGTCATTCTCGGATTGGCCAGCAACTGATCCAAGAGAGAAGCTGCTTCCTTGACGTGGCCCAGTCTGGCCATGCATACGGACAGTTCATCGGCGACCATCCATTCGTAGATGGGGATCTCCACATGGGGTCCAGTCTCGGGTCCTCTGGGAAAGGGGATCGCCATGGCCAGGCCCCCGAAGAGCTGGCACAGTGTGTACTTGCCTTCGTCTGCATACCGACGCATGAGAGCGGCAAGTGGTTCGCGGCGTCTAGGCTGCAGATCGTAGGCCTCCAGGAGCAAGCGAATGGACTGGGAGGGGTCCACGGACATGTCCCCGAGTCGGTAGACTGTGTACCAAAGATCGCCCGGGTCGCCCGAGTTATCAAGGCGTCTGGCGTAAGCGTTACGGGCCATGTCGGGTTGCATGTGGCTCTCGCATTCTCTGCCCATCCAGTACCAGGCATATGCGAACCCAGGATCCGCGGGGGGCTCGGGCGTGCTCCACTGTGGTTTCTTCTTCCCAGACTCGCGTGTGACAAAGACATTACTCAACACGGGGGGAGGGTACTTCCGTGGTGAGATCATGTCCCGTTCAATGAGCTCACGCGTGTCCTTATCCACGTCGAGCTCGTATTCCACCTGAAGCATGTGCCGATGGGCTACATCACTGTCCACGCAGAGGAACCGCCCCAGATAACCACATCGGGCACCGACGCGCATCACAAACGGGGTCCAGTCCAGTACGAGGCCATTCTGGTCGGGTACCGCAGCGTATTCTGCTCCAGTGTCCTCTGCCTCGTCGTTCAGGTACCAGTGGCTGATGGGAATGCTGCCATTCACGTACAGACGCATGTTCCATTCCACGAGGGCCACGGTGACAATGGATGGAGGGACCGAGGTAGGATAGATCGCAAGGCATGCATTGCGTGTTCCCTTGTAGACCGTGCTGGGGATCCTACTGTGTTTGGACCACTCGCGCATGTAACCTTCCATCTCTTGTGTCGAGTGCGCGGGCTGGCATAGGAAGACGTGCTCCACGCCGGCCAGACGGACCGAGTCAATGGTCGGAGACAGTTGCTGGGTGTCGGCAGAGGCTTGGAAGATAATGGCTCCCAGGAGCGGGGCTCCGGTCGCGAGGGTCTCAAGAAGGAGAATGAACAGGAGAAAGCGCATTGGCCTCTTCTTCATTCGGATTTCTTGTTCACATGGGGCAGGACGAGTGCATCGACGGCCAGATGATGGGCTTGCTGGACTTGATCAATGGCTGCGATGGCACGTCCCACGTCGACCTTGGCACGCTTGAAAGCCGCCTGCAGATCCCATGCGTATCTCGACGACAGCAGACGCACTTGAATGATTGCCTCCGCTGTTTCTGCCGGGAGATCGCCAGCCCATGCAACCATGGACACGCGTCGTGCAATGGGATCCTCGGCGGGCTTGGGCACGGGGTCCGTGACCGTTTGGAAGACCACGGGCTTGGTTCCAGCCATGACGAGGGGATTGGGCAGGGGTTCGAGGATGGGCGCGAGGACATCGGGACGTTCCGCCGTAAATTGGGATTGCATCGTGAGGTGACCCTTTCTCTTCAGATGAAACTGAACATCCGGCGGAAAAATTTTAATCCACCACGAGCAGTGTGCCGTCGAATCCCATGGCTGTCCAGGGACCGAACACCTCGTTGTAGGTCGGCTTCTGATCCCGTAGGAAGGACATAGCGAGCTGCTGTCCCAATAGAAGACTCTCCTGTGCATCTGACCGCCAGTGGACTCCGGCAATGTTCCGTCCAAAAGCCACGTTGTTGGCCATCTTGTTGAGCTCACCGCCCACTGTCAGTGTGTCGCTGATGGGATTGAGTGTGGAGCCATCTGCAGAGGGAGCCACAGGATTGGGCAGCACAAAGTCCTCGTCAAACCAGAACTTGAGCATGGTAATGCAGGCCCCAGCCACGGTTGCATGGCCCGCCCCGTAGGATGGATGCGTCGGGCAGCCCTCGGGGAATGCCTGGGGGAGAAGATAGGACCCAAACTTGGTCCACGTCGCGGTCACAGCATTGCTCGCCAAGATGTCATTCGTGAGTGGGTACGTGGCGTAGCCCTGTTTCATGCGATCGACCAGGCCACCTGCCTCCTCGGGTCGGAGTCGTCGATGCACGAACCACTTCTGGAACCACACTGCCCGCAAAGCATAGTCGGCCACCTCGATGACCGCACTCTGGTAGTGCGGGGGCCCGAACGTGGCGAATCCAATCTGAGTGGGATTGCTCACATAGGGCAGGCTACTCTTCAGAGGTGCGCCCATGCTCATCAGCACAAGGGCAGCCTGAAAGTAGGCCTGGAAGAGGACGTCCATGTGGACCCAGCGACTAATGTCACGGCCATTGATCATGTAGCGCTTAAAGTCGGGAACGTACTCCTGGCTCGAGGTGGGCGGGTTCCCGTTCTGCACGCTGAGGAACTCTGTCCAGTTGGTGAGGAAGTCCACGTCCGGGGTGTAGACCGCGATCTGCTGGTCAATGGTGTTGGGACCCATGGTGTTGGTCATGTAGAAGAACTGCGATAAGTATGGGCCGGTGCTGCATCCCGGAGAGGAGCCCCGGAACAGAGTAGATGCCGAGGGAGCTGGTCCTCTCCAATCCGAGAGCGCCGCAATCTCGTTAATGGCCGCCACTGTGATGGGCTCAAGGCCGTACTGATCAAAGTTCACGTCCCGGGCCAGCGCCATCCAATAGTTCTCGACCAGCTCGCCAGCCTCCCAGTCACTGGCCAGCGTCGGGGCTGGTGGCTGATAGAGGGCCTGCGGATCACTCCCAGTCAGGGCAAAGGCCAGGCCGCCCTGTGGATTAGTCAGCTTCACCGTGCCTCCCAGCGTGATGGCATCAAAGTCTGTGCCCAGCTTGGTGGACAGTGCATAGAGCATCGTTGAATATGCGTCGGGAAGGACCTGGCCCAGAGAGTCGTGAGGCAGGCCCTTGGTGAATGACCCGATGCGCGTTGAGCTATAGAGTGCCTCGTCTCCGTTGTTCCCGTGACAGGGCACGGGTTCAATGGCATCGGTGTAGGCCTGCAGTTCCCTCAGCCGATAGGACGCCACCCGCCTGGTCTGCCCCAAGGAACATGAGGGTTCGAGCGAGTTCCTCTGCGGGGTCAGGAAGCCCTCGTTCTGGACACGCCCGCTAATGTTGATCACAAACCCCGTGTTGATCACAGTGAAGACCAGGATCCCCACAAGGATGGCGAAGAACCCAACCAGTGGGCCAATGGAACTGGCCGCCATGTATGCGACGGACAGGCCAGCTGCTCAAAGTCTTATCATGTCGCACGTGCGTCCATTATGTAGGGTACTCGGTGGGGTGAACTAGTTGGGCCGCCTTCCTTTTTCGATTCAACTTGCGCAAGGATGGGAAACTTCATTCCTAACCTCATCGGCTGCGGGCCGCGATACCTGGAGCTGGCCCCTCCCGAACCGAGGCCCATTTCCCGATTCGTTTCGCCGTGTTGTATGTTTTACCTCACGTCCGATGATCCCGAGGCTTGCATTGTATACTTGCGTAAGCTCAAGACAGCGGGAGGTAATCTCTGTTCGGAATGTTGTTCGCAACTGCCGCGCATCCTATTGCTCGTGAAGGATGATTTTGAGAGACACCATCGTTTCCGGGCATACGGATACTCAGGCCCGGTGCTCGACATACCAGTGAACCAACTGGCTACAGTGCTGTCTGGGGGATGGGGCGTAGACATCGACCGGATGATGGGGACAGATATGGTCCGGACCTTTTGTGAACTACTGGAACAGACGGCAATGCACACCCCAGGTCCATGGGCATGGCTGACCGTGCTTCAGTTTGTGGATGAAGGTCTCGACGCCCGCAACGCTCGCACTCTGATACTTCGGACGCTATGGAAGGAGCGTCGAAGATCCCAGGTCCGCATGCACGGTGCATTAACCTGTGCTGGTCGTGTAATGTATCGTGCCGGAGTGCCGAGAGACGTGCGCCTCATCGTGTACCGCATGGTTGGTGCTCCTACCAGACAGGCCTGGCACGCATGGAGCAAACGCTTGGCCGCCCTAGCCATTCTATGGGAGAACCACTTCGAGGCCATGGACGCTTGTACGGAAGCTCAGTGGGCACTCGAGAGTGTGGTCAGGAATGCATACTCGTCCAGTGATCATGGCGACCATCGCGTTCTAATGGACGTTCTGGAGGGCACAGTCCTTTATTCTCGCTCTGCCTGGCTGCACTGGGTACGGACAACAAGAAGGAAACCAGAGCAAGATCCAGCGGAGGAGGCTGAATCTGACCAGTAATGGATGCCCCGCCGCCGACAACGGAAGGTCCGCCTCCCTTCCAACCTCGCCCACCACGAAGCACGCCTATCCCTGTGCCGGTCCCAGAGCCAGACACCCCTCCGTCTCGGCCCGAATGGACGCATCATGGATTCGAGGACGCCGACAGGACCCCTGCCAGAGAGTCGGCCGTACCCTTGGTCCTGGCACCGCGACGACTTGGCACGCGAGGGGAGCAGCTTGTCCAGGGCCTGGAGAGGATTGGCGCTCCACCAGACAGGGCCACAGCAGAGGCCCGCATGAAACAACAGCCCTACGATCAGAGAGACTCACTCCTGCTCAAATCGGACGACGACCTCTTCGTGGGCGATGACGAATGGAGAAAGGAGCAGGACCGCCGTTACATGGCCTCATCGCATCAGGCCTGGTCCGCCATGACACCCTCAGACATTGCTCGTGAGGGCTACATGAAACGCACCCCAGCCTCACAGAAGAAGATGGGACGCTCCGCCCAGCGCAAGGCAGAGGCCGAGAAGCGGAGACAGAAGGAGGGTCTTTATCCATCACCCACCCCGGACGATCTCAAGGCATTGAGGAATAAATGACACGTCACTGCTTCCGAATCCCGGCATAGAGGGCGTCCTTGATTACACGATCGGGCCATCGCGTGGGTACCAGATGCTCGGGCCCGTACACGTCCACCTTGCACTTGTAGGTGGGGCGACTGGCTCCCTTGGGCATGTCCTCACGTTCTTTGTACACGTTGATGACTTGGACAGTGCCGTCAATCTTGAGGCCCAGCTCCCTCTCGTAGGCCATCTGTGTGAGGAGCACCTGCAGGTAGTAGCGGTTCACAGACGTCAGGGGGACCTGCTCCTTGGGCGGGTTGGGGATCTCCTCGAACCCAGGCAGCGGGGGCATGGGAATGGTCATGTTGTACTCGGCGTTGTCGGTCTTCTTGCCCTTGGGATAGCCCGTCTTGAGCTCCCACAGACAGAGCGTTTCCTTCTTCGTAAAGGGACAGCGATGCACGGTGAAGTAGTCACCGGCCGTGGCTGTGAGAGCATGGATGATAATGACAGGAAGCTGGGCCAGCACGGGTCTGTGATGATGCTCCTTCCAATACTCCCACACTGCCGTAGCATAGTCAGAGGCCCCGGCATGGTGTGCCGAGGGGGGTGGCTGTCCTGTGCGAATGGACTCTGCCAGGGCATTGTCCGCACGGCTGCCTTCTTCCTTGGAGGAACGCAGTCGCTTGGGCCAGGGCTTCTTGCTGTATGTGTTGTCGAGTTTGATGCCCTGAAAGAATCGATAGCGCATACGGCGATGCAGACCGTCCATGATGGCGATGCCCCGCCCATCTGCCATGGGATAGCGCAGGGATCGTGTCTTTGGATCAACATAGATGGTGCTCAGGAACGGTCTGCTCAGTACGACTTCCAGGGCGGGATGGATGGGCTTGCCGTCCGCCGGACGCACAAAGATGGGTCCCTTCCCTGTGGGTTCATCGGCCTCCTCCCTTTCGGGACGTGCTTTCTTCCGGCCCGCCCCCTTCTTCTTCGTCGTGACGGCTGCCGGTGCCTTGCGTTCTCTCTTGGACATGGGTCGGGTCTTGCGTGCTCTCTTGGACATGTTGCCCTCTCTTTGCTATGTACGTGTATCGCTTTTTATGCAAAAGCGCCCCCGAGGGCCTTCACGTCACCTTTGATTATCCTCCCCTTTGCTACGTGCCGAGGAATGTAAGCAGTGAGTCAATGGGCTGAAGGCTAGGCAGGCCCAGTCCCGTCCGAGCCTCGTTCACTGCTTTGAGCTCAGAAAAGTAGCGCAGCACAGCGTCGCTCGGAGGTCCGTCGGGGTAGATTGTCACGTCCGCATCCATCATTGAGCCATTCGGGATCAGATGGACCTGGCGACCCTTGGATGGACGCAGGTCGTCGGTGATCTCGATCCACTGGGACCGAAACGCCGTGATGATGCCCTGTTTCTCAGAGGACACACTAACGTACATGCCCGTGCAGAACTTGGCCGTCCAGTGGAGATAGATTGCAGATAGAAAGTTCCTGAGCAGACCCGCCCCGCCGTACGTGAAACACAGCGTTACAATGCCCATGCTAGCTGCGAGAGACAGGACATTCACCCCCGCCGCCTGGAAAGCCAGCATGACGCCCCCGATGAGGACAATGAGCCGGCTCATGAGGGCGCAGAGGCGGACATAGTTCTCCGTGTAGGAAGGCTTGACTCCCGACCATATCTTGGAGTCGTGATGGACCTGCTCCACGGGCACCTCCTTGTACTGCTGGGGCACGACACCGACCACATCACCCAGTCTCCCGCTGGGGCTGAACTTGCTCTTCACGGGCAGGACCTTGGGCCGATTGGTGGATGCATTGGGATCGTTCGGATTGCGGAAGAGAGGGTCGGCATCCTCCCCCCGATTGTGGGACCGTCCTCGGCACGTGTCAAAGATGCGCCTCCAGTTCACGCCCCAAAGGCGGAGGATCAGCCACTCGATAAAGGCCCCCGCGTACCACGACCCCACAAAGATGAGCAGTCCCCACAGGTAGGCCGAGATGTTGTCGAAGAGTGGTTCATCAAAGACCCGCTTTCTTCTGCTGAAAGCCTCGACCAGCGAAGTGGAGAACGCCCCATTCCACCCCGCATTGGTCACGAACTCCGACACAATGTCGGCGGCCATATCATCGAGGCTTCATTCTAAACTCGGCCCCGAATCAGGGGAATATCAAGTGGCTCTCTTTTTCCCTCTCCCACTCATTCAGCCCAGAAAAAGAAACGAGCCCACGAGAAGGCCTACGAATGATCCAATCGCAATGCCCAGGTACTGCCGGGACGGACGGGCCTCAAGCACATCGGCAATGCCCCAGCCACAGGCCGCCATGATCATGACCACGCACATGAAGAGCAGATAGTGGGGCAAGTGCTCGAGGAACGCCTCGCTCTCGTGGGAAGGCGGGTAGTATCCCATCACGGTCCACGGTTGCATCGTGATGGTGGGATAAATTTTTGTGACCGTCTGGCCGGCCTTGTCTCCTTCCTGAGGCAGACACAAAGTCAGAGGGATGACCACAGCGGACACGAATGGTCGTCTGCACTGGCTCCTTGACGACAGCGTGACCAAAGCTGTCTTCCGACACTTTCAGCATATTATCACATTCAGTGTATGCGGAGCCGTGTGCCGCAAATGGCGCTCGCTCGCAAACGTTGTTCTGAGCGAGGAGGTATTCTCGCGCCGACACGGTACCAGCTGGTGGAGCCATCCCTTTGTTGACTACATTCGCGGCGCGGGAAACACGGATGCAGACATGGGCTTTCTCATCTGGTTCCTCACGAGGAACGCAAAGCTGAGTTCCATCGAAGGACCGGTCTTCCATGCAGCCCTCGTTGCGGATCGCCCTTCTGTGGTGCGCATGTGTCTGGGTCAGGTGCAGGAACATACAGACTGCAAATGGGACAGGGTCGTGGAGACTGCCATCATGAACGATGCCCGAGGAGTGCTGGAACATGCCCTGTTGCCCGCCCTTTGCGCAGCCAGGCGACAGTACACCATCTTTGACCGCATGCTCCGTTACGCGTCCCTCGACCTGTTCCAGTGGTACTGTACCCGCTATCCGGCCATGCGAGGGTTCGTCGATTACAACGGCTTTGCGTCGGATGACAGGAATCCCTTTCCGGTGCTGGACCTTGGTGCTAAGATTGCATGGATGACGGCGGCCCCACAACCGTGGTCCGCGTACTTCTGGCTCAATTGGTTCAACTACGCATCCGGCATGCGCCCCTTTGAAAAGACCAAATACTACAACGCAGACGCGGCGGTCCTCATCGCCCTCCATCATTACAACGGCGACCTGCGCGAGTGGAACTACCTCTGTTCCTATCTGACCAATGGCCGACTCCGAGAACGCCAGCGTAACTTTGCCCTTCACGACCGTCTGCGCCCCTTCTGCAGCTGCCCTGTCCAGACGCAAGGCAAAACCAAGAAGGCAAAGGTCGCCTTCTTCACCGACGAAGGTGGGGACGACTCATATCAGCCCTAGAGTAAAAACATGCAGCAAGGGGTCTCCATCCTAGTCGGCCTCGCCACGTTCCTCGGTCTCTTCTTCGGGTGCAGTGCGTTCATGGCCGCGGTGGCTGCGGGACTGCCGTACAAGTGCGGACGGCACGGCTGGGTCTGCGGAGGGCCCTGCCTGGGATGCGATGGGGACTCGGATACGGGGAATGGACCGAAATAAATTTCTCCGGACGCTTTGAAAAATTCCCCAGCCTAAGATGAACGAGGAGGGGTACGACTTCTTCCCCGGGCTGCCGAGGGACATTCGCTTTATGTTGGGGAAGTGGCTAGGACCATGCCCATTGATACGGGTGCGTGCTCGGGCCGTCTGCAAGGCGTGGATGGAATGGGTTCCTTGCGACTTGGACATGTACCGCAACGAGGAGACAGGCGTGATGGATCTGGTCATGCCTGTGCGCTGGAGCCTCACTGAGACCGTCTTCCATCTCGTCCTACGGGAACCCGACGAGGTGTGTGCTCGATTCGACGGTACCTTTGCCAGTTTTATGTCCAAATCGGACGATTATGAAGCATCGTTCAAGGGCATTGCAACACCTTATCATGTGGCCCGAAATGCCGTCCTTTTGGGCAAGGTGAATGTTTTAGATTCGCTGTTACGCAACGGGCACTTGTGTTGTTGGTCGGCGTGGGGCGAGAGTTTTAGTGCTGAGCTTCCTCGTCGCATCTTGGTGCGTGCGACCGCTCTCAATCGGGTCGATATTCTACACCATTACCGTTCGCTTCTCTGGGCGCAACCGCCCGTCTTCCGCCAACGCTTAACATGGATGGCCCTGTTCTATTCAAGTCGCGAGACATTCTCGACCCTCCTGACAAGGCTGGGATGCGGTCGGATCCTTCCCTGGCGGCTATCCCGGGTCGACAAATACTTCACCGCCAAAGCATACGGGTACTTGCACTTGACCGACGACGAGAAGCGTGCCTTTCTTGATAAGGCCATGTCCATGCCGAGCGGGTGTGCCTTATTGAAGAGACTGGAAGAACTTCACATGGTCAGGCCGTTCGACAAGCACAACGTGGCAGCAATTACTGACCTGCAATTCAAACGAAACCACGGAGTGCTGTCGCCAGACGAACACGATCAATGCAAGGCTATGAATCTGACAGAACCCGGTGCGTCAACGGAATTCGTGCGCTGTACCCCCGGCGCAAGGTCCCCGCGAGTTGATGATGATGACGACTATTCTTCATCGTCCTCTTCCTCTTCTTCGTCTTCAAGTTCGTCGAGTTCGCATGGATCAGATCGTTTGGGGGATGCGGATTTCTGTTGTTATCCGGATCAGATCCGCAAAGAAACGGCAATGGACACGGAATTGCTCATACATGGTCGGTCATGCACTGAACAGGAAGCCGCGCGACGAGTGGAACGGATCAAACGCAAATGGGGGCCTGTCCTGCACCCTGTGCGACTCTACAAGTCAGTTCCATGGGCACGGGGCAATGCCCCATGGGAACGAGGCAATGCCATTCGCTGCGAAGATGAGGAGGAAGCTGAGTTGGCCGCTGCCTTTGTATCCAAACACCCGGCAAGGCCGTCCATGAGCATTCATGCACTGATGAAGCGGATTCGACCCGGTGTCCCCGATGCCACGGAGCCCAGGCCACGGAAGCGCGTCATCATTCGCAATCCGTACGAAGAATCCATGGATTCATCTGAGGAAGCCCGCATTATGGAGGAGGAACTGGAACTGGAATTTGCTTCGAGCGGAGACGACGAAGAGGCCGAGGACGACGAGGACGATGAATAAATGTTTATGCATCGGTCAAGGAGAGCCCGGCCCTCCCTTTTCTGTTCCACCACCACCCCGGGCCACGTCCTCGGCCCGCCAGAGAGTCCACTCGTGCAGTCCGTCGGGTTCTCGTGTGTTGGTCCAAGCGAGCCAGCGATAGTCCGGCAGTGCGACACATTCTACAGAGGGAATGTCAGCCTCGTCTCGGCCACGCATGACACGGAACAGGCCTGGACCCGCCTCGAGCATGACTGCCTCCATGTAGGCAGCGAATCGTTCCCATCTGGCAGTCGCGTTTCGATCAAAACTGAACCCAACGGCAACACACACGGCCCAGTCATCGTTGGCAGCGGACCGGTACTCGAGGTCAATGTCGCACCACATATGGACCACATGGGACTGGGGCACCGTGTAACTTAGGGCCCCAGAGCGATAGGGCCGATTCATCCCTCTGTCCGACAAAAAATTTCCTGACATTCGGAGTAGCACTAGGAAGAATTTATTCTTGTGAGGGTCGAAACATGGAGGACCAAACCCCCGCCCCCAAGAAGACTCGCGTGATTGCGATCCTGGCCTTCTCATACAACAAGGGCGTGCCAACGGAAGCACTTCAGCCCGGCGCCGTGATCATTGACTGTCGCGTCCTACCCAACACGTGGCGGGAGCGGAACCTGCGGGGAGTCAACGGCAAGGACAGCCGGGTCATCGACTGGCTCTACGTCAACAGTCCCCTGCAGGTCAACCATCTGCAGGACCAGGCCATGGATGCCGTGCGCCGGGAGAGGGTCAGCTCGGTCTTCTTCGGGTGTGCCCATGGAAAGCATCGCAGCGTCGCCATGGCAACGGAGTTCAGTCGCAGACTCGGGACCGCGAGCTGGGCAAAGTAAAGGTTGCATTTCATTGTTCCTTGCGGAGGAAGAGCAGCCTAATCCTGTCTTCCATGGCGTCTTCCTCGTGAATGGTCTGCGTCTGGCGTTCGACAAAGGTGGCACACGCAGCACGCCCATCGTTAATCTGCTGATGCAGCTCGGCGATTCTCCGAACTGTGTCGGCCATCTTCTTTTGCATTTCTTCGCGTTCTCGTTCCATGCGCAAAACCTCTTGCACAGCGGCGTCCCGGTCCTTCCTCAGACCAGCCATCTGAGGAGTACCAACTCCCTTGAGATACGCCGTGCTCGCGGCGATTTCTCTCTCGAGACAGGCGGTGAACGCCCCTCCGTGCGCTCGCCAACGTTCAAGAAGCCCGTCGTGTTCTGTCCGAAGCACCTCCCTCTCACAGAGAAGCTGGTTATCCTTGTCCTGTATGGCCATGGTCTGGTTCCCCAGCGCCTCGCGTTCCTCGGCCAGGACATACTTGGTTCTGGTCAACTCGACGACCTTGAGGGCAAAGTCGGGAAGCACGCAGCACTTGAGCTGTCCGCAACGACAGATTGCCCGTCCGTCGAACCTCCACTCCTTATCGGTGGTAGCCAGTTGCACCTGGTGGCCGGAGTGACACTGTCCGGCACAAGCGAAACATACGGTAATGCCACATGTCACGCACATGGCCCAGAAGGCTTTCCGGGGCTTGTCATCCCGGAAGATGTTCTGCATGCAAAAGGGAAGGACATTCCCCGTGATGCGTGGTTTCTCGTAGCGAGCGCGACATACATCCGCACACCACCAGTAACCCGCGTAGGTCGCCGCAATGTCCAGGCAATCGAAACAAACGTGTTTTTTGCACACTGCATTGTCACATTGCGAAAGTCTAGAGTCCTGCACCGAGTATCCACACCAGGTGCAGGTACCACACCCATTACACTCCAGTCGGTTCTCGCCCACCGCTAACTGATCATATGGCGGGTGTTTTCCATCGGCAACGAGGACAGTAGCCAAGATGTAGAGCTTCTTCACGGGACACTTGCGACTGACACAGCAGATCCACTTGTCGCTCGGAGGGACACGGGGTTCTTCCTGCACCTCTGCCGTCTTATTCTTCTTGGTCTTGGCAGCGCGGGGTGTCGGATTACGGATCGGTGGGATTGCCACGACAAGTGCCTGGTCGTCACCTAGTGGTGGACTTCCCTCGTCGTGCCCGTTCCTCTTCCTGTAAGGCACGATAGCGCTGCTCTGGCCCGGGGCCTGGGATTGGCCGTGGTCCTCGTTAACAACGTCATCGGTGACATCGATCACGACGGGTGCAGCTGGTCTGAGAGCGGGCGGTTTGTTCCTGGCGGCAAATAACTCCCGCGAGATGCACGGTGGTACGCTCAATTGTCTCTGCGCCATCTTTGGTGGTCCCAGAGAAGGTGAGGGAGACTCGTTGGTGTAGAAAATTTTTCCAGTCCCAGTTCACTTGAGGGTCCCGAGAATGCGCAAGCGGGTCAAATTCGCGGCGGGTGCGAGAACCCATTACATGGCGGAGACCGATGAGACAACGGGCCGCTACATGGGATCGTTCCAGTTGGAATGCCGGGTCGTCTTGCGCAACGAGATTTCACATCTCCCTTTACTAGCAGAGTTCACACAAGACCCAGAGCGGCCCGGCATGCTCGTAGTCAAGCGTGCCCCCGTTTCCCTACACTGCGGCCGTGAGACTTTTGGGTTGTTCAACAGAGATTGTTATGACAAACATCACTGGATTGAAGCCCGGTACCCCTTGTGGCATCAATTGGGTCGGAATGTCCTTGTATGTGCTCCGCGTATGGAAGCATGGAATGGCACCGGTCGCTTCCAAGATTCGAGGAACTGGGTCGGTGTTTATGTCTATCTTCTGTCCCGGGGTGTCGTGTCGAGCGATTTGCGCAGCCTCTTCCGCCAGTGGGCACGGTTCCTCATGTGGCCCCGCTACGAAGCGGTCGAGTCTCAGGAGGACTCACAGAAAGCACCCGACAACAGAAGCGAGACTGACACATAAAGTCATGTGTACCGACGACTAGATATCATATCAGAACGCACGCTCCTGCCAATGTTTTCTTCGTCGTAGCTGCTCCATCGGTCTCGAATGAGGGGACGAGACACTCGACGCCGGCGTTGGAGCGGAATGGTCACATGTGGATTTTACATGGCAACGCTCGCCCTTCTCATCCTCATTGCCGGCATGCCAACAACCATCCTTCTTGTCAATCGAGCCCCACCCACCACGACAACAACGACCACGGAGGAGCCTACGACCACGGAGGAATCTACAACTACAGAGGAACCCACGACTACTGAGGCCCCGACTACCACGGAGACCCCGACTACCACGGTTCCTACTACCATAACTACGACAACAGTTCCCACAACCACAACCACGGTCCCCACAACCACGACCACGGCCCCCACAACCACGACTACGGTTCCTACGACCACGACCACGGTCCCCACAACCACGACTACGGTTCCTACGAGCACGACTACGGTTCCCACGACCACAACCACTACCACGGTCCCCACGACCACGACCACGGTTCCCACAACGACGACAACAATCACCACGACAACAATACCGACTACTACTACCACCACCACCGTCACCACCACGACGACCACGACGACCACGGCTGCACCAACTACAACACCAGCGCCCGTGTGCAGTGCGAGTTACTTTGGGGTTCTGGGTGCAACGTTTGTGGTGAATTCAGGGGCGACCGTTGTGAACGGGAGTGTTGGCTCCAGTCCCAACCCAGCCGTGGTGGGGTTTCCACCGGGCACAGCTACTGGTACCGTCCACATGACCAATGATGCCACGGTCCAGGCGGCGCAGACATCGTCCATGAGCACGTGGAACTGCTTGACAGGGTCTTTGGTCTGCGGAACCAATCTCTCTGGACAAAACTTGGGAGGGCTCAACCTGGGACCCGGCATTTACTGCTACAATGCGGACGCAGCGCTTACAGGAACGCTCACCTTGAACACGGGTGGCACTTATGTGTTTCAAATCTCAGGTTCATTGACCACAGCTGAGGGCAGCACCGTTACAGCACCCTCAAATGCACGCGCGTACTGGGCTGTGGGCAACATGGCGACGTTTGACGTTTCCACAACGTTTTACGGGGAGATCTACTCTGTATTTGACGTCAACGCAGGGACGCTGGCGGCATTCTCTGGAGGCGGTCTCGTCTCCCTACACGGGTCCGTCACGTTGGACACCAATACAGTCACAGGTCCCTAGGGCAAACGCAATAAAATTTCTAGGTGGCCGTTTTTTTTGTTTCATGGAACTGTGATCGCAGGCAAAGGGGGTGTGCACTATGCAGCCACCGGTGGTTGTTCCTGTCCGCTTTGTGGGGTTCATCGCGAGTGTTATCAAGGAACCGCGGCGCCTTGGTTACTTCCGCTGTCTTCTAGACAGCATTCGCAAGCAGACGCGACATCTCGATGAACTCTACATATCGTGTTACATCGCCGAGGAACTGGCTTCGCTCTTTTCCTGGGATGAACTTTTCTCGGGCCTGGAGGCTAACGGGACCAAACTGTGCATCCTTCACCAGAAACGAGCGAAGCGACAGTTTTCCCAATATCAGGAACTCCTCACTCGACTCGATAAGGAGGGGCTGTCCGGGCACACGTTCCTTCTGTTCTCTGACGATGACGACATTTGGCACCCCAGTCGCGTAGCGCAGTATCATCAAATCGCTGCACAGGGACGCCAGGTGGCAGAAATCCCTTTTGAAAAGGTGTCCATGATGCGTGTGTGCGAGGAGACCACGTATGCTCCTGCCCCTGTTACCTGTTTCCACGAGGAAGCAAAAACGGCCAGCGACGTGGACACTCTTCTCCGATGCGGATGTGTCACAATCAGACCAGCCCAACCAGAGCCCATCCAATATCGATACGAGTATCATGAGGCTGCCGTGAGGCCGTGTGTGCTGCATGACTTCATTACCGCATTCCCTCGGCTCGTGTCCGATAACAAGTTTGCAGACATGCAGTTTCGCGATTTTGCGATGTCGTACAAGGGACGCGACTGTGGTACGTTAAGTGCACCAGGCAATCCATGGACGTATTTCTATCGCAGATGTGACCACGCCTATCCGTGTGCATCACGCGTCTTTATTGGAACCGTGCCAGAAGACTTTGTACCGAACTGGCATCTGGACCGTCCAGTGCAATTTGAGGAATATGCCATCCACATTGCACATGCGGTCGATTGCCCTGCGATGCGTATGACAGGAGAAGCAATGTTGCGTGCGTTTATTGGTCGCGCTCTTTCATATCCGGATGAATTGCGCGCCCTCGTAATCCTACTGGCAAAACACACGTCGCAGGAAGGACTCGCTCACGCACACAAAACACTTTTGGCACAGATCAAGAAATGAACCTATGCCTCGGGCCCGAAGAGTTCACATCTTTCCTTGGCGTGTCGGTGCATGGGTTCTCCCACTGCACACTGCATGACGTCGGCGTAGTAGGGCAGCTGGGCAAAGGTCTTGCGGACCCTCAGCAGGGCAGCAGCATGGACGTCATCACGGGCACTCTCGCACAGAACCTGGGGAGAGTACGAAGCACACCACATCTGCGCATTGGCCAGGAGGAACTCCTTCTTGTCCTCTTGCGTGTAGAGATGCCGTGTCGCTGCATCTTCGAAGAGCGCCTCGTAGGCAATGCGGAGACCATTGTTGTCCGCCACGTTCTCAGAGAGGGTCTGCTCCCCGTAGGCGTCAACCTTACAGTCCTCGAGGGTGTTGTACTCCTGGACCAGGCAGCTGACTCGCTTCCGATACTGGGCCATGGCGGCATCTGACCAGGTGGTCCGCATCACCCCGTCCTTATCGTACAAAACCCCATTCGCGTCCTGGGAATGGGAGAGTTCGTGTCCCACCACGGCCCCAATGGTTCCGTAGGCCGATGCATCCGTGTACTGTGGATGATAAAAGGGAGGCTGCAAGATGCCCGCCGGGATCGTGATGACGTTGCGATCTGGGTTGTACCAGGCATTCACGGTGAAGAGAGGCGAGCCAAATGCTGTGATGCGGTCTCGACACCGGTCATCGCAGTGGGACCCGTAGTTGGTCTCGGACCACAGGGCCAGGTTGCGTCGGATGCGTTCCTCTTGGACAATAGCCAGATTTCTCAGATAGCGCACGGGATCCATCTCCTTGCCGAGGGGGAAGGTCTCCTCACTCCATTGTGTGGGGTGTACCACTCTCGGGACAATGGCCTTGACCTTCTCGACCTGAGCAGCCCGCGTCTTCTCGTCAAGCCATTCAGTTCGTTCCAGGTTGAGCACGAAGCGATCCCGGATCTTCTCAACCATGGTCTGGACGCGTTGCCTTGTCTGCTCTCCATCCTTGAACTTGGAGGCCAGGAACTCCTTGCTCAGGATGCCCGGGAGCATGTACTTGGTAGCAGCAATGCACTCGGCCCCCGTCACGACTAGACCTTGCTCGTCTTCCTCGTGGGCTCGCACCCGTCCCTTGGTGTACTTGGCATCCTTGGAGGAGAGACGCCGGCCCACCTTTTTCCACACTGGCTTCTGTCCCACCGTCTTGGTACCGTAGAGGGATGACGAGAGGGGACGCTTCTTCAGCCGTTTGTGCATGTCCTTGAGCGGAGACACCACGTTGACAGGCTTGCCGCTCAGGAGCACATCGCTGGGCAGTTCGGGGAAGAAGTCGTGCGTGTGATAGAGGACGCTAAAGGTCAGGTAGGTCCGCCACTCACTGACCGAGAAGAGCTCGGGCATGAACCACTCAAAGTAGGGCCTAGAGAATGCCCATACGGTTTGATCATCCGCGAAGTTGAACTCGCGGAGTGAGAGCCGTTTCTGCAGTTCCCCCAAGAAGACGTTCCAGTCAAAGATCGACTTGGACAGCCCCTTGAAGACATTCCAGGGCATCATGTCCGTCCGTGCATGGCCACTGGTCACGTAGGTCTTCCAGCCCTCGTAGGTCTCGAGGTCTCGATCCTTGTCGGGTTCATGCACGTCGATGCGGGCCACCATGTTCACAAAGAGGTTGGCCTCGTAAGCTGCCTGCTCACTGCCCTCTCCGTACAGGGCTTCAAAGTGCATGCGGACCCACTCTGGATCATGTTCCCGACCTTGGAACCCGTCGTACATCCACATGGGAATCACGCCCTTGTCCAGTGGGTTGCCCTGAATGGCAAAGGCCACGGGCACAGTGTAGCCAGCCGCAGTCATGCGAGCGAAAACAATGGGGAGGTCCGCATGGGAGACGAGCGGATCGAGCATGCGACCCAGAATGGCCTCCCTGGTGAGCTTGCTGTCCATCAGGGCAGCCTCCCGTTGACGAGCAAAGTGGGCACCCTCTTGCTTGACAAAGGTGGCCTCGCACGACAGATAGAAGGGGTTCAAGTTGGCAATGCTCTTGTTCATGATGATGCGACCAATGGCGACCCCGTTGAGGGCAGAAAGGCCAGCAAAGCCTCGGTTCTCGTTGGTGTGTGTGTCGAGCCACTTGCCACATGCATGACGATAAATGTCCGTGCAAGGGGACACGCTCGGGTCCATAATGACACTCGAGACGGCCCGTGGAAAGTAGGACCGCATGATGCACATCTTGGCCTCGTCGCTGTACACTTCGTCGTTGGTGCAATCCTCGGGTTTATCCGTCCTGTCCACTGCCGGCGGGGGTGCATCAGGCGGCATGCTCTTGCCATGCCACTCATCCCCGTGATGGTGTCCTTCTCCGTGGACGGGCCAAAAGAGGATTGACACGAAGAAGAGCAGGAACAGAATGCCCATGAAGATCCAGAACCACAGCCACCAGCGTCCTTCACTCGCGGCCACAGCTGGGGGCAGATTGGCAGGGGGTCGTTCCAGGGTACCGTCTGGGTTCTCGTACACCCATCCTTCCACTGGACGCGCCGAGGGGTAGGACGTCTTCACCGTGCCCCCTCCACCCGAGGGCCCCGTGGAGAAGTTCGCCGCCCCACGCACAGCCACTGCATTCTTAGGGAGCGGGGCCGGGATCTTCAGCACCCCAAAGGCCGGAATGGGAATTGGGGCCGTCTGCTGCTGGTGTCTCGCGGACATGGTCAGTACGCGGACAGGAGTAACATTGTCCAGGCGTCTGGACAGAAAAGACAGGCCAAGGGGGTAATATCAGGACGATCATCTTTTCCTAACCTCCCGGGAAAAATTTTGAAAACCTGAAGACCTTTGGTTGATGAAGGGGAATCGAACACTCCGTCGACGAGATGAGCGACGCGACGACCATTCCGAGCGACGAAGACAGTGGTCCAGTCGTGAGCGAGCCAATGACCGACCTGGACGAGTCTGGGCCGTTCTCGCACACGCTAGCCGTCTCATCCTCATCGCAGCTGGTCTCGCCTTCATCATCTACCTGGCCGAGCGAGCCAGCAACCACGCCCGCCACGAGCGACTCGGGTCCCATCCCCCTGTGGACGTCCCCTGGAGCAACCCCTATTCCGACGGAGTGCTCCCCGATGACAGAGACCATCCCGACGACGCCGCAAACGACCCAGACACCTCCCCGAACAACGAGCAAGATCCCGTGGTACGCTGGCGACGCTCACTGCGTAAAGTGGCCCGTTCGTTCTCCCAACTCGGGGTATCTCTCTCCCGACTCTGGTCTGGACACCCAGAGCCTGCGCGATCCGGGGTCGGCGGGCTACCTGGATCCCAAGACCATGCCCAAAACGGAGGACGAGTGGAAGGCCCTTTTCGAAATGAGCTTCGATGATCTCGTCCCAGAGGCCCTGGAGGACAAGAGCGGCACCCTCTGGAGGCAACGCCAGCTGGGGCGCATGGAATTGGAGAAGAACATCTTCTCCAACGTCAACGTTCACTCGGGCCTCAGGACTGCGCCGGCCTTCACACGAGAGACACGGTTCCACTGCAGATGGGTGGGCCCCCTTTATGCAATGGGCACAGCCGTCACGCGGACCCAGGAGAATGAGGCAGTCTACGAAGCCATCCTCAAGGACAGCAAGGCTCGTCAGTTTGGGACGTACTCCACCGAGTTCAAGCTCCGTGTTGCAGAGGCCACCACGGTGAAAAAGGCCGAGGAACTACTGGCCTCGCTTGCCAAGGTCCGTGAGGCCTTTGAGAAGGACAAGGACAAGGACTCCACGGAGGAGGCCAAGCTGCTCGAGGCCCTGTGCACAGCTCGTCTCTCCGAACTCAAACAAAACGAAGCGGCGGTGAACGATGACGACGCATCTGTGACCGATGAAGATGAGCCCGCCGCCGAGGAGGTTGCACCAGTCGTGGTCCAGCTCGTTGCCGATGATGTGGAAGAAGACAGCGAGGAGGACGATCGAGGCAAGAGACGCAGGGCTGCTCCTGTTGTCCCCAAAGCAGTGCCAGCACCGGTTGAATTCGACCCCACTGGACTGAGCCAGGAGGCACTGCAGGAGAGGCTCGAGAAGATGGCACGTCCCGCCCACGTGGTGAGCACTCTGACAGTGATGCTGGAGGAAGGTGCCGCGTTCCCTTTCGAGAGCATTACGGACCCAAAGATGGGCCCACCGGTGAATCCAGTCTTTGCCCATCGTCTGGATCACAAGGGGCGTGGTCCCTATGAACAGATGACGGACAAGACAATGACTGGGACCCTGTGGACATGCAGCATGCTCCCCACTGCCCAGACTACGTGCAAGTGGCGCGCCCTGAAGAAGTCACAGGTGCAGATCCCCTGCAGCTTCGCCGGCAATGGACAGGAAGTGCTCGTCGTGGACCACGATCAGGCATACGTGATTCGCATGCCCAAGGGAACGCCCACCAAGGAACTGTATCCCTTCCGCCGCGATCCTGCCCAGCCGACCCCCTTTAAGATCTCGCACTGTCAGCTCTCGGATGGCTACGCGTGCGTCACGGGGTTTCGGCCTGGGAACACACAGCCCCTGGTCCTGGTGTACAATCGACGCAAGCCCTTGTGCACGGCGATTCAGACCAGCATCCCCGTCACATCAGCCGTTCTGAGCCTGAGACACGTCGGACACGTGTTGTTGGGGATGAAGGACGGGACCATTCTCCGGGTTCAGATCCCTGACACCCCCAGTCGCAAGGGACGTCCCTCGTTCACTCTCTACCATCCCGTGGCGGACAAGCCCGACCAAGGGGCCCTCAAGACTCTGCGCAAGGCTCGCGGTGACTTTAAGATTGAGGATTCGCCCAAGGACCAGGACTGCGTGCTCCATGTGGGAACACCTCAGCCCGTGACGCACCTCGTCGAACGTCGCAACAGGATCGTTGCCTCAACGTCAATGGGTCTCCATCTCTTCAGACTTCATTTCCCGCTCGACGCCGAGAACAGGCGCTTCACCATGGTGCTCAAACACACCGTGAGTTATCAGTGGCGCGGGAACGTCATGGTCATCCTCAAGCAGGACAACTCGTTTCAGATGATGCAGATCCACTCGAACCGCCTCGAGGTCACTGTGGGGGCACCCGTCGGTCTCGTGCCCAAGCCCCCCGAGATGACCATGGAATGTTCGGCCATATCCATGAGCGACCAAGTAGGGCTGACGTTTCTGTGAGGGAATGGCATCCTAACGTTCCCCTGTCCCTAGGCCATTATCATCGTTCACGAGGATGGCAGTCGTCGCGTGTTGGAACTCAAGGACCCGGTCCAAGTGGTGACGGCTTCGGCCAAGGACACGGACACGGAAAAACCCAAGGAAGACAAGGCCAAGACGTTCCTCCCGCCACAGCCGGCCCGCGTTCAGAAGAAACGGTTCGTCCGCTCGGTCAAGGGCGGGGGTGGGAAATAAAATTTTTGCCGGGGTCATCACGCTGGAAATTTCTCCGACGAAACTTTGTCTCAGAGGTGCGCAGCCGGACATGAACGTGTTCCGTCAAGTGGTTGATAGAGACGACCTCAACATTGTCGAGAAGGCGAATCTACTCGTTGATCTGGGATTCAAGCCAACGACAATGAGTGAGGCCGACACCCTTCGAGCCATTGTCACGGATACAGCAGACTTGTTGAAGCAGGCCCCCGTCCACGAGACCCCCGCTCCCCCTTCCACACCCGTGTCCAGCCAAATGCCCTTTGAGGAAGGATCGCTGACACCGCCTCTGCCTCGAGCCCCGACCCTGCCATGCTGCGGACGTTGCTCTAGTCTTCTGCCCGGCCCTGCACCCGGCTGTGCCTTGTGCAATGCGAAGGACTACAGCGACTGCCCCAAGTGTGGTCCCGAGAAGCCCCCGTTCGTAGCCTGTCATTACGCCTCCAGACACGCCAAGGCCGATCCCCATCTGGCTTGCGAGGAGTGCCAGGCCATCTGTGACATGTGCAAGGTCTGGGTCTGCGAGATGTGCAGTCGCGGCTGTGACGGCTGTGGGCACTTGGTGTGTTTCGGGTGCTTTGGCACGGACGACCCCCGTCATACCCACGACTGGTGCCCCGAGTGCACGGCCAAGCAGTCCAAGAGAGCAAAGACTCAAGACGTGCCAGAGGCCAAGTAAAGGACCACTGTTCATTAAGCATTCGCCTTCACATACCACCCATCTGTGCCCAGAGAAAGGATCTCCGTAATTCTGGCCGTCTTCTCCACCAATTCGCGCACCTCTGTCACCGTCGCCTTTGCATCGATCCATAACTTCTTTCTCTCGATGTCATTGTCCCACATGGCTTTAATCGAGAGGTAGACGGGCACCGTGCCTGGAGGCTGTTCCAATGGAACCTCTGGAGAAAGGGGCCCTAACCCTATGCTCATTATGGCGACCCGATAGCGTGCCTTGTCGTACTCTGACAGATGGTACACAGTACGGCTCATGTTTCCCGCCCTCCTCCTCGTCTCCCTCTCGCAAAAATTCCCGGCACAAGAAATTTTTTTCCGCCAGACCCACCGCCACAAATACTAAGAGGGCCGTCATGTCCGTCGCCAAAATGCGCGCGTTCCCTCTTCCTATCGCGTACAGACCGCGCAAGCTCTTTGTCGAGGAGACGGAGACCGAGGACGAGGCCTCTCGCAGACAACGGACAGACAGTTCCACGGTCGATACTAAGCGACCTCGCATGCAGTACGACAAGTGCGAGTTCTGTGGCGAGGACGACGTTCGCTGGAAACACTGCACATCCAACAATCACAAGGGGGAGCACTTCTGTCTGTTTCAGACGTACAGGACCGTCGACGTCATCCACTGCAAACAGTGCGACCAGCCCGAGTGCAGCTCGTGCATGCAATATTGTTACAAGTGCGAGGTCCACTTGTGCACCCTCTGCTTCGTCCGGGGCTGTCCATCTCGATGGCACGATACGGGCAAACACGTGGGAGCAAAAGGAGTGATCCCCAATGTGAAATAAAAAATATTCTCGGGGTGCGTGGGGGTCGAAGAGAAAACGGGCCGGAGAGGGTCATGGAGGACGACGACCCCCTTGCCGACCTGCTGGGTCCTCGCGTGGCTCCCAAGAGGCTAGCGACAGAGCCTGCACGGGAGACGACCAAGGAAGAGCGCGTGGCTGCACTCAAGGTGGCTGTCCGCAAGGAGACGGCCGAGGAGAAGGAAAAGCGCAAGCGGGAGAAGGAGGAACGTCGGCTCTCGGCCATGAGCGCAGACGACAGACAGAAGAAGGCCCGCATCGATCAAGAGGTTGCCGACACCAGGGCCTTCTTGGAGGCGTTGGAAGCAGAGGAACGGCGACAGGTCGAGGCCAGCACACTGATCCCAGATGGGTCAGAGAAGCCCGCCACGTCTAATACGTGGAAGGTCCAAGAGGAGGCGGATCTCCAGGCAGCAGACGAGGCCCGAGCGGACCGTGCAGATGCTGCCCTGAACCTGTGCACGTATTTCTCGGATCGCCTCTTCCCGGTGGGAGCCATTGTCCAGTACGTAACCCGCAACGGCAGGCTCCCCCTGCGACACTGCGAGTTTGCCATTAAGAACAAGGACGACTTCCTGACACGGCATCGTCACTTTGATCAGGGAGACGCCCTGCAGAACTGGCTGGCCCACATGGCCCCTGCACGGCTGGAGATTGGACCCTGGCACATGGAACTCAGCAAAGTCTCCAAGGACAAGACCACCCCCTACGCCAATCTCCCCGTCCAGCGCTACCTAGCCTTTGATGTGGACATGTGCGACTTTGTGGTGGGCAATGCCGAGCTTGAACGGGATGGCTACATTCGCAAGTGTCGATGCCGAACCAAGAAGAGCGGGACCTGCAGCTATGGATGCTGGTTCTACATGCGCGTGGCGGTCCAAGTGCTCACCTATCTGATGCGCAATTGCTTTGGGGCCCAAGAGGTCTTAGCCATCTTCAGCGGGAACAGAGGGGTCCACGTCATGTGCCTGGACGAGACGTTTGTGGGTCTGAATGGGGATGAGCGCAAGGGGATCCTAGAGCGCATCAAACTGTTCGCCGACCCCGTCGCCAACTACTATCACAATGAGTTCACCCCCTACATCTACGAGTACATCATGAAGCCCGCCTTCTACGATCATTGGCTCGATGGGCAACTGCTCATCCTCGAGAGTGCAACAACGACGCGCATGCTCGTGCTCTGTGCTAAGCTGGACTCGGTCACCCAGCTGCCCGCAGCCGTCATGCACATCATGGTCAGGCTTGTGCATGCAACGTGTCGAGAGGTTCGGGAGGTGGCCTGGCAAGAACTGTGCCGAGCCATGGGCGTGCCAGATTTCGAGCGTATCTTTATCTTCAGGGCCATGTTCCCCCGCCTTGATGGTGCCGTGACCACAGGGATGGGACACCTACTCAAGGCCCCCTTTGTCATCCATCCCACCAGCCGACGCTGCAGTGTCCCCATTCCGGACATTGACAAATGGCTGCCCCACATGGCCCCTCGTGCATCGGACCTGATCCCGCTCCCACCCGACGACAGGGTTCCTGCCTGGGTCCAAGAAAAGGAAGCCCGCCGCTGTGCTCTCTCGCTGGCTGAGTATGTCCAGCACTTGTCATCCGTTATGCACAGGGCCTATCCTCTCCCCATTGGGTCTCGCATGGAAGAGGAACAGAACGAGGATGACTGGGGCTACGATGATTGCGGAGAGTAAACCGAGTCTTGTACGAAGGGGAATCCTGTTCATGGATGCCAATGCAGACCCCAGGGTGCGACGATCCCTGTATCTGGGCCAGGCACAGGAGCTGTTGACCACCTACGAGGAGCTCCTCAAGGACAAGCGTTGGAAGTCGGTCCCATACAGCAAGGACAAGCACATCACGTGCTACGAGCTCGAGGCTGGGGACGAGGAGGGTTACAATCTCAAAGCCGAGTGCATCATAGAGGGCAAGACGGCGGATATCATTGCAGCGGCCCATCGGAACCATCAGGCCATCCCGCGAAGGACATGGGACGGGGCGGATATCCATGACATTGGCCTGCTGGAGAAGGTGCGTGAGCAAGACATCAACACCGACCTGCGCATGGAAGTGAACGTGCAGTTTGCCGAGCACGACGCAGGCATTGTGGGAATCTCGATCCGAGAGTTTGTCTACCTGGAGGCCAGCCTGCGTGAGACGAGTAGGGCCAACCCCGATGATCACAAGTGGACAATCCTCACTCGCGAGACCACACACCCCAGCCGTCCCATCAAGACGAACCCCGTGCGTGCCCTGTCCCGGACCACCATGATCCTCACGCCTCTGCCGCCCAAGAACGACGACGGCATCATTGTCCCCTCCACCTCGGTCACACTACTGGCCTCCCGTGTGGACCCTGGCGGTGCCATCCCGGCCAATGTGATCAAGCTCTACAAGACAAAGCTGGCGGACAGACTGGCGTTCCTCAAGAAGACCATGTTCATCTGAGGGACCTGCGTGGGGTTTGAATAAAGGTTCTGCCAGACCGAAATGGACGTTGTGCAGCGGATCCAGCTCAACCTGGCTATGGTCAGGGTAAGCCTGATACGAGGGATATCCCTCCTCCTGGAACGCGGAGAGACTGCCGAACGGATCGAAGCAGTGGCCAATGCCGTGTCCGCAAGTGGGAAGGAGTTTGAGATTCAAACGGAACGCCAGTTCAGCACACCCTGGCAGAAGTGCTGCGGTCGAGGCCGGTGGATTCAATGGGTCTTCCCGTGTGTTCCTCTGTGGCATTGGTCAGGGATAGGACCCCGTCTGACTGAACTGCGAGACAGACTCTGTTCATTCTGCACGCCCTCAGAGTGACTCTGATAGATTGTCATACGCGGCTGGCAGCGGTTCGTCCTCGTCCCCGGATAGCTCTTCGTATCTGGGCCTCTTGAGCGCAGACTCGGCTCCTGCAGAAGGAGGATCGTCCGAGGGCACTGGAGGAGGGGGCGGAGGGGCAGCCACTCTGACCTCGTGTCCCTCCACGAGTGCATACACTTTGGTGTTGATGTCCTTGACCTGTTGTTCAAGGGCCCGCTGTGCTGCCACGTTGCCCTTGAGCAGCAACTCGTGGTTGGCCAGGTAGGAACTCCACGACGAGGCACAGAGTGACGTGGGTTTTCCATTGTAGGACCGCTCCGACTGATCGTAGATATCTGCGAACCCCAGCAGCGTCTCCTCGTTGAGCATGCCGTGCAGATCAAAGTCGTGCGCCTCCTTCCAGTCCCAGCCCAACTCCTCGGCCCCTCGCGGAGTCACAATGGCCGTGGCGAGTCGGAGGGACAGTCCAGTCTGCACGGGGCGCGGATCTTTCATCGTCATGATGTCGATCTCCTAGGAGAGGATCAAACGACATGTCCAACGATGATAAGTGGATACTGTCCAAGAAAGTGATGGACTATGTATCCCTCGCCCCAGCGTTCAAAGTGATCGAGAGTCCCGAACCACGGTGGATGACCAAGGAATGGGACATTGAACACCGGCATTGGAAATGGAGCGAGGCACAAAAACGCATCAACGATCTGCAGAGTAACCTGCCATAAAACCTGGTCCCTTACCCTGAGTCGTCCAATGACACAGAGCCACTCCATGGGCCGAGACACGGCTACGTAGAGACTGCTGCGGTCAAAGCGCGAATGGCCAATGGTGGGTGGGATGTAGACAGCCACGTTCTTGCATTCGCCACCCATGGACTTGTTGCTGGTAATGGCCCAGGCTGGCTGGATGGCCGAGGGATCCACATGAAGCCGTCGATTGAGGAGCAGCTTGACACCCTTCACACAGTGTCCCTTGGGCTCGCACTCCACGATCCAAGAGTCAGCGGATGATCCCTTGACCCTCGTGCTGCGAATCGACTTGACCACCTCAATCTGTCCATTCCTGGTCTCGCTGTAGATGGTGTCCCCGTCGCCCGCCCTCAGTTTCTTGCGGATGTTCCCCTGGGCTGCGGGCTTCCTATTGTTCAGGTTGACGGGCCGTAGCGACTTGTGGGGCTTGAACTTCTCGGTGATCATAAACTTGAACCCGGGGTACATGGTCAGACGCCCACTGATCTTGCATGCCCCCTTCTTCCGGCCTGGCTCGTGGCCATCCATGTACTTCTCCACAATCTCGTTGAGCTGCTTGACGCCCATGCCCTGTTCCTCCGGCTTGAACCCGTTGTAGAAGGTCACAATCTGCCATGCGTGTTCATCACGATCGATCCCTTGTCGAAGCCTCTTAATGATGGGAGCGAAGATAGCACCGAGAGCATCCAGGCTCTCCTTGGCCGGAGGATCCAGTCTTTGAACGGCGTGACTGGGCGAGATCCACGAAATGTCTCGGGGCCGCTTCAGTCTCACATTCGTGACCACGTCGTGGATGGCCCGGGCACTCTCTTGTTGGCGCATGTTCTCGTTGAGGGTGACGACGTGGTTGGCAAAGGCCTTGGCAATGTCAATGGCAGGGGTACCGGCCCCCTCTTCCCCGGGGATGGGCATGATCTGGTCTGGATCTCCAATGAACACGACCCGACTCGCGTTCGAAGCCAGACTCAGCACCATCTCCATCGTGTGATCGTCGCAGTTGTACACCTCGTCCACCACCAGGATCTCGATGCGCTCCGAGTACACGGTCCGCAGTCTGGCCTCGTGCGTCTTCTTCTGTCGCTGGTGATGGGCACTGTGGATGGTACTGGCATTCTCGCGGGAACCACCCAGGCGATCACACAAACTGACGGCCTGCCTGCCCACATGGGTGTAGACGGCGATTTCCTGGAACAGACACGACAGATGCTCTGCCCCGAAAGCTGTCTTGCCACTGCCGGGACCTCCTTGAATGATGGTGAGTGGATTGTTCAGAACGTGTCGGAGAGCCTCGCACTGCATGGCGTTGAGAGGACCCTTGGGTGCAGCAACCACAGGGGCATCCGGGTCACGGGCAGTGAATTTCCCCTCCCTTGCGCGGAAGTTCTCGTGGATCCTCCTCAAATGGCCCAGGATCCGCTCCTTGAGCAAGTCATCCCGGGGGAACTGCAGGTAGTAGACGGGGGACACTTCTTCCTCGAAGATCTGCGACCTGTCCACAAACTGAGCGTCCTTGTCGAGAGGAAGCAGGTGACCCTCCCTCAAGAGCCAGTGCAAGCAGGCGTCCGCAATGTAGGCAGGGTGCTTGTGCTTGAAATTGGACAGCCAGATGTGCTTGACAAAGATGGTGTGGCCGTTGTACATTCGCTCCTGTTTGAGCATCTCGTAGAAGCACGCTGCCCCCATGCACACCTTGTTGGTCTTTGTGTCCTTGGTAGCGAGGCGACCCAGTGAGGCAAAGGACATCTCGCCCAGGCCAAACTGATGGCTGTGTTTGTAGTAACACAGTTCATGGGGTGTCTGGGTCAACAACTCGGCCAGCCGCGTGAGGGGCTCGTGCTCCAGCTTGCGGATAGGACCCAGGGCAGCGGGCCATGCATCCCTAGCCTTGCAGATGGCTTCCATGCGGTAGTAGTCGCTCTTTTTCCTCATGTCCAGGTACCAGGACTGCGTCGATAGCATGAGTTCTGTGATCTCTGTCACATCGGCGAGGGCCTGACCCCCAACCGCTCCCAGGAGGTTCCAGAACTCTGCTTCGGGGCTGGCACGCTCCAGTTCATGGGTCAGGATCCAGCCCAGCGAGTTCCAAGTGAGGGGCAGCCGCTCCGCCATCCTAAAACCTCCCTCGGGCAGGATCTCGTACTCCTCGCGATCTGCCCCTTGCACTCGCCTAATGCGGATCAGGTAGCGAAAAGCCTGGTTCAGGGAGATCATCTTGCCCTTGATGGTGGCCTCGCTCCCTGGCTGCACACGGCCCATTCTGACTCCATTCGTAATCTCACGCACAATGAACTTGGCGATCATGTAGCCATCAAAGTCCGCCACGTCCTTGGGGAACAGAACACAGTGGGGGCCTCCATACGACACCCAGCACTCAACGTAGGCCATGCCGCCCCTTTGACTCTGTTGGACCCCCTTGAAAATTTTATTTCCTCTCGCGTCCCTCGAATTAGCCTGAAATTCTGTTCTTCTCGCATAGAACTTGAGGTCGTATGTCTTCTCTACAGCACGCCGAAAGATGGACGTCCCTGGCCCGGGAGATGAGGGGGAGGACATAGAGGTGGTCTGGGAGGTGGACTGGGATCATCCCAGCTTGGCTCCCTTAAACCCTCACGATCGGTTGGCGCTGTCGAGGGGACCAAACTGGGATGCATCACCTCCCATGCGTCAACGTGCCGTTCGCCGTCCTGCCAGTGCAGAGGAAGTGCGCCGCATGCAGTTTGAGACCGCTCGACGAATCATCTTTGGCACGCAGAATGTGCACGGGTACTCCGCTGCAACGGGGGAGCCTACGCCTGGGAAGGAACAGCGCGAGGCCTGGACCACAGCAGGGTTCGTGCGTCCCTCTGAGATTGCGTACCGGGTCCCCTTTAAGCTGGGAAATGTCACGCTTATGATTACCCCGGGATTGAACGAGGTTCCTCCCGATGATCCAGAAGAACGTCGCGCCACACCAACCTCAAGGGCTCTCCAAGTGGTTTGGATGGAAATGCCCAGTCCCATTACCGGGATGACCCTCAGCGGGCGCCCGAAGACTATCTCAGCGGACAGCGACCTCGGCATTGATGGAATTCTCATCAACTATCAGTGGGTATGCATCGGGTACCTTCGATCGGATGACTTTATTCCTGTCATGCCCAACTTTGCCTCGCTCTTGTACGTGGAAACGCTGGTCCGCGGGCCACCAGGGGACAGACGATGGGGCAGCCATCCGCAATCAGATTTTGTGCTTAGCCAACACGCCACCGTCGAGAATAGACGTCTGGTGGGTCGTACGATTCGACATTATGCTCCAATTGTCAGGGTCGCTCCGGGGCTGTGGGATGCCGAATCCAAACCTCACGATGAATTTCGTTATGGGGTATCTCTTGTATGGAAACAGCTAGTCCCGCCGTCGATACTCAATGCACCTCCTGGACTTGCCGTCTCCACCGTCGTCAGTTTCGATGAACGGACGCCAGTCCCGGTGGGAAAACACGGTTCGTACAAGATCCTCCGTGTATCGCAGCACGAGGTCGAGATTCACTACGAGGCAAAGTTGCCGATAGCCGAGGCGCAGGGCATCTTTCACGCCATGATCCCGGACGAGTTTCTTGCCCAATTGGGACCCAATGGCATCGACCCCGTCTTCTTTCTGCGCAGCTTTTCGCCGCGACAAGGTGACAAAGAACCGGCCACCGGCAGGTCTGCGTGGAAATACGACGATGTCGCTGCAGTCATCTACGCCCAGAGCTACTTGCTGTACGTACTGAGTGGACCAGATCGTCGCCGCTATGAGGGTCCACGAGAGGGCATGGCTGCTCGTTTCATACCCAATGCGAAGGAAACGCTGGAACCCCCGCCTTGTTTCCGCATCAACAGGGCCGAGTACATGGACAACGCCATGCAAGTGGAACTGTTGGGCCCTGACCACGTGTCCTTTGTGTCTGCCGGAACGTCGCTGCGTTTCTTCACTCCATCTCTGGCTCTCAGGGCAGCCCGCGTTCTTCAAACGAGTCATGCGATACTTGCCAAAGACGTTTTCCAGCGATATTCTGACGGGAGCGCTGTGTTTGCTCGTCTCGTGGGCAGACACGGAGGGGATCGACTGTTCCGTGACCTGGCGGCCATGCAGATACCTCTGGATCGCTTCGAGGAGTACGAATTCATGGGCGCGGCGGTCCAATCCACAGAGGCAGGGACTTGATTCGATTTTTTGCACATTTGACTTCTGACCATTTCACATAAAACTAATTGCTCTGACTCTCTCCACTGTGAACAACAACATCTCTCAGGCCCACGGCACCCAAATGGCCGACGCTGCGGGGGATCCCATGGACGTGTGCACGTTGGCGGGGTGCGGCCAGCCCTCCACGGGTCTGTGTGCACACTGCAGGACGGTGGGCTACTGCAAGCTGGAGCACATGGTCAAGGACTACAAACGCCACGCGAGCCAGGAGTGTGCCTCGTGCCTGCAGACGGCAGCGGGGTCTGTGATGTGGGGCGTGGAGGTCGAGGTGGGCCAAAGCCACGGTACGTTAGGCTATCGCCGTGACTCTCATCAGGCTCACAAACGTCCGCCCCAAAGGTGCCAAGGACCCGGCTTGGGAACCGGTGGACTTGGTCCATGGTCGCGTTGATGAACGCGGGATCATCTCGTCCTTCGTGTCCAATCGCGACCTGCTGAACACAATTGGCCGTGAGGTGGTGGGAGGCTTCTCCAGCCGCGAGGTCTTCACGGGGGCACGCTCCAAGGGTGTCTCCAAGTACACCCGCATCTACCTTTCCGTCGCATCCGGAGGGACGTCGCAACTGGAGTTCCAGATCCCCGTCAACCTGACCAGTCACACCACGAAAAGTGCGACGGGCATGACCTCTGTCCACGCCAAGCAGTCTGACATTACCACCATCTATGGTACGAATCTTCCCCACGTGCCCGAGGAAGGCAACCTGGTCGCAGGGCTGCAGATTGGCAACGACATCTGGCAGGTCTGGGGCTCGTACAACCTGGTGGAGCAGAGGGGAGAAGATCTGGCCACTCGTGTCACACGCTCGGTTCGCAGGGGAACGGGCCGCCTGACTCGTCGTGCACTGGGCCGAGAGGAAGTGATCCGTGTCACTGGGGTGGACCAGAACAGGGTCCAAGCCGTCATTGAGTTTCGGCGCATGTCCCAGAATGAGCACGGAAACGGCGTCTACCAGGTCCAGAGCATCACCATGACTGTCCCCGACACGGGAGGCCAGGACAGCATTACCAAGGACTTCATGCGTGCCACTGAGTTGAACGTGTACATGCCCAATCCAGTCTCCCCCGTGGTGAAGGCTGCCGAGACCGTCGTCGAAACAGCAGAGGAGACTGCCGATGACATTGTGCAGGGCCTGCGCGCCTTCACGGGCATGGAATCCAGCATTGCCACTGCAGTGACTCTGTCCCGCACCGATCCTGAGAACCGCGTCCACGTGGCTGCCCTCGTCAATGCGGTCGCGGCCAAGCAGGAGGACCTCAAGGCCCTGTTCCAGGAGGAGGAACTGATGGGCCACCCTGAGGACGTGAAGATCATCCAACAGGAACTGACCGAGGTGTCCCGGATCCGATCCGTCCTCGAGACGCATCTGAACACTTTGGCTGCCGAGGCCAGCGGAGAGAAGGAACTCGAGAACATTTCGAGTGATGTCCACGCGGCCATTGGTCAATCACATTCGTCGATTGGGGTCTCCGCACGTGACTGGTGGACTCGTCGCTCGCAGACTGGTCAGGATCGCAAGTGGGCCAAGACTGCCTCGGTGGCTGATCTGAAGGCTGCGTTTGTGCGGAATGTGAGGGCGGCACAACGCATGCAGGGTCCCACGGGAGCGAAGAGTGTTGGATCTCACTTCATTCGTCGTGCTCATCTGCTGTACGAGGAACTCTCGAATCGTCCAGGCTACGACGGAGACGCCGACACGGAATCCGCCCACCAGGACCTGATCAATCTGGAGGCGCGGGAGAAGGAAGTGCGCAAGACCAAACATGCACTGGAGAAGCAGCAAGCAGGCAAGGCCCGTACGCAAAGACAACAGCTCGTCGACGAGGGACAATGAGCGAAAGAAAGGGTGCGCATAGTCTGGCAGCCTAATGTATTACCAATTTGGGCCCTTTTTATGCGTCATGAAGAGCCCCTCGAGGGCCAAAGATGTTGCTGCTCCTCGTGCTCCTGGGGTCGGCCTTGGGGCAGTCGACGTGGACAGCCCGGCTTGACCCTCCTGTGGCCGTGGCGGATAACCGGGCCATCCGTCTTGATGTGCAAACGTCGAGCATCCTGCTGAGGGCACAGATCACCAAACTCGTGGCGTGCTCGGCCGTGGACAAGCCCCTCGTTGCGTATGACCCGATGAGTCCCGACATCACGGGCTGTGGAACACCAGGGTTCATGGCTACGCAGATCTTCCCCGTGATCCCCGAGACAGAGCGTGCGGTCCCAGATCTGTTCCGTGTCCGGCAGAGGGCACGTTCCATGTTCATCAAGCGCAGGCTCCTGGATGTGCACAGCCCCAGTGTCTGGCTGCAGGCCACCATTGAGGTGCGGGACGAACATGGCCTCGTGGTGGAACCCGCAGCCCGAGTCGAAATGGTTCGCTTCCAGGTCCCAGAACGAGTCCTCGCCATTGGATCAACACTGCCCCCACTGGCACCACCCGACAGCGTCCCTGCCTCCATTGCCGACAGTGTTCTGCGATTCCTCCATTTGCGCTCAGATGAGGGCAGCGACAGCGTGGACGAGGCCCTGCGCGACTACGATGAGTTGGACGGGAGGGAAGACCTCAACAATGGAACGTCGACGCGGTTCTATAACCACGTTCACTGGTCCAGCTACACGGCGATCCTCTTTGGAGGCCTCTTCGCAGTGGTACTTGTGGTGTTTGCGTTTGTGCGATGGGCTCGTCCTGGACGGAAACGGTCAAAGGATCACACGAGCGACGACGAGGTGAACGATCTTGAGGCAGGCAGGGCACGACGCATCCGGAAGTGGGCTGCACAAGCACAGGCCAGCGGCCTCTATCACGTTGATGGGCTTTGACCTGGGACAGCGAGAGAAGGGCCCTCGGCTCGGAACGCTCGTGATAAAAGACACTAAAGACTGTTCCCTCTTCGTATGTCACCCTAGAAGCATCACTTTAAAGCGTGTCTTTGGCCCCCCAATCGATCCCCTCAATGCCATGGCCCTAGACTTTGTCTTCTACCTGGTGACGGCCTTTGGGCTCACCATCTGGAGCCATGCACCGGGCTTGGTCATGGGCATCTTTGCCATTGTGCAGGGCATCCTCTACATATGCGACATTGACGTGCCCGACTACGACGACTTCATCTTCTGGCAGATGCTCACCACGTTGGGGGGCGTGCTCATTGGATGTGCCCTCCTCCTGGTGACACGGGCTCCTCGCATGCTCCAGTTTCAGGTCAGAGTCCAGTGTAACCGCTCCAGTGTAACCGCTCCAGTGTAACCACTCCAGTGTAACCGCTCCAGTGTAACCACTCCAGTGTAACCGCTCCAGTGTAACCACTCCAGTGTAACCACTCCAGTGTAACCGCTCCAGTGTAACCGCTCCAGTGTAGCCGCTCCAGTGTAACCACTCCAGTGTAACCGGATCTTCTTCCGCTAGGTCTCCTACGTGGGGGTCTGGGGCCAATTCGTGCTATGGCTGGTCTTCTACCTGGCCGCCATGCTGTTCTACGGGTTCTTCCCACCGCCCACCTATCCGTGGGGCATCATTGGAATGACCGTGTGTCACCTGATCATTCAGGTCCTGCTCTGGATCGTCATGTACTACAACACCATCGTCTTTGACCGGTACCGCCACCGCAAGTACTTCTTCGGGCTGTGGGCTCTTGTGCTCTTTGCCATGGAGGTCACCTTCTTCCTGCGTTACGTACTCATCGACCGCTGGACCTCGTACGTGGCAGTGGGTGTGGGTGCAGCGATTCTCGTCATTGCGGCCCTCGTCTTCCCAGTCAAGGAACCCTACTCCAGTGCCACCACTGCCTCGGGGGAGCCTCTCTTGGGACCTACGCCCGAAAGGGTCATTGGCGACACCAAGGACGAAGAGGATGAATGAATGCCCGGTGTTTCATTGAGGATCGCGTTCGATCCACGTAAGGGCATACAAGGCCGGAAGAATGGGGAAGTGCTCGGCTCCGAATTGGAGCATTGCGTTGCGAGCCGGGACTAGCATGGGGTACTCACGACATAGGATCTGGCAGATGGCCGTCCACCAGTTCTTCTGTCCGACGCGAAAGTCGTCCCACTCCTTCAGACCTCGCTTACAGAGGTGCATTGCAAGGCCTCTCGCCCACAAAGGGGAGCGCCACAGATTCTTCTTGTCGGGGTACTTGCAATCGGGACAGAGGCCACACCGCATTTCAAACGTAATGGGCATTGCGATCTCCGCAAATGGTTGGTCGCGCAGAGGCAACATGGGTCCCGGTTGCAAGCGGGTACTGGCCATTCGAGTCAGGCTCCAGGTGGCCACCTTCATAAAGGCGAGACTGTGCACCCATTCGTCAGGATCTTCTCGGTCAATCGCATAGCACTTGGCCCGGCCCTCCTGATAAAAGTGCCGCCTCTCGAGATGCGCGTACTTTCGCGGTCGAGGATACCCGTGAGCTTGCTTAAGAAGATAGTTATCCCGTTCAAATGGCGCCCAAGGAATGATGGGGTCGGTGTGTGAACCTTCCGCGTCATAGTTGGTCCAGCATCTACGCTCGCGGTGCCATAACCGTTCCGTATAACCACGATCCTCATTAGCCAGTTGCCGTCCGATTGGATCCATTCGGCCACCGAGGTATTGAATGCGGATGACGCCGGGTTCATCCATGCCGGCCCTCCTTGTCCGTTCTTTATTAAATTTTTTTCGGCGGCAGGTTTTCCGTGGTATGAATCGGTCTGCGCGAAATCTTGGCCGTCACCTGACGCGTTTGGTCCTGGCCTTTGGCGTGTAGGGCGTCGCGCACTGGAATCCATTTTGCGCAGTGGGCATGATGGCAGTCCTCATATGATGACTCCGGGTACGCTCCCGTTCCATCGTCGTTGCAACACCTGGATGCAGAAGTCGCATGCGCAAGTTCCTTGACAAGCGTGTCAAGTTCGCAGACATGGCCTGCGTCACGACACAGTTCCAGCACACGGGTCCAGGTGCTTTGTCGACCGAAACGCTCCAGTTCAATGGGGATCAGATAGTCAGTCGGCGGCGGGACCGTCTTGATCGTCACGTCTGCAAGGGCATGCCAGCGCTTCCATTCGGCCTGGGCCTCCTCCTCCGATGTTAGGCCCAGGGGTCTGTCACCAACAGCATAACCAAGATCTGCTGCGGTTGTAGCGAGGACAGTGCCCAGAAGAACGAGGATAAAACTGGCCCTCATTTGCGACTTTGTCTCTCTGCCCTAGTGACCTCGAAAAATTCTTCGGGACATCCCGTGACCGACCACCCCCAATTTCACCGAAAAAAAAACTTGGTCGGAAATGAATGGAAACCCCTCCCTGACTACCGGAAACACATCCGCGGACCTCGCTGAGCCTTCTCATGGGTCTCCGGGAGGTTCCGGCTCCTAAAAAAAAGTCGAAAACTTTCCGGAGCCGGGACCGTCCCGGGGTGGTCGACCCCCACGGGGTGGTACCCCATGACCCCGGGGACCTGCCCCCATGTCGATAGGGATCTGTCGGGTAGCGGAGCCAGTTTGAAATGCACAAGTCTGGGGGTACCCCTCTCCGTACCCCAAAGTGGTGCCACTCGAAAGTACGGGCTAAGGCCAAAATTCTC
>Ga0134128_10000350_pt1 | contig 64717 bp, 56 predicted proteins | sample KB31754_FD_96462 | JGI IMG/M metagenome (GOLD analysis project Ga0134128, IMG submission 96462) | Terrestrial soil microbial communities with excess Nitrogen fertilizer from Kellogg Biological Station, Michigan, USA - KB3-175-4 | ecosystem: Environmental > Terrestrial > Soil > Unclassified ... | reverse complement strand
CGGGGCGAGCGGGGACGGGCGGAACCATGTCAAGCCTGAGATCGTATACCTAGGGGGCGCTGGGAAGGTAGGTGCCTTGACTAAACACCAAATTTGTTGTATACTTAGGAGGTCGCAGGATGTACCGGATCGCCTTCTACAGAACGCCGCGGGATGAATGCCCTTTTCAGATCTTCCTAGAGGGGCACAACGAAAAAGTCCGGACCAAGTTCGGCAAGTTAGTGACGGCGCTTGAAGAATATGGCCCGAATCTCAAGAGGCCTTACGCCGACATACTTCGTGACGACATCCGGGAGCTGCGCGTCGGCTTCGGCGGCAACTCATACCGGGCGCTTTACTTCTTTTTCATCAGAGATCTTATCGTGATCACTCACGCGTTTACGAAGAAGACGGACAGCGTTCCGCCTGCAGAGATTGAGAGGGCTCTGCGCTACAAGAAAGACTTTGAGACTCGACTCGCACTTGGAGAGTATGAGCTATGAAGAAAATGAAGCTGACGACTTTCGACGAGTGGATGAAGAAGTCTCTCAAGAATCCCTCTTTCCGCAAGGCCATGGAAGAGCCGGACGAGGATCCCTTTCTCGAGGTCTCCTACCGGCTCATCACGCTCCGCAGGAAATTGGGACTGACTCAAGCGCAGCTCGCCAAGAAGGTCGGCCTCACGCAGCAGGGACTGGCACGACTTGAGTCGCTGAACTACAAGGGACATACGCTCCAAAGTCTGAACAAGATCGCACAGGGCCTCGGAAAGAAACTTCAGATTCAGTTCGTCGACGCTTAAGCCGCTGGCGAAGGCCGCGTTTTCCCCCTACACTCCGAAGCGTGGCCGTCAGGACACCTTTCCCGCCCCTCCTCCTCGGCGCGCTTCTCGTTCCGTCGTTCTGCGCCGCGGCCGGGCTCGTCGATAAGCTCGAAGCCGATCTGAAAGAGGGGCGCCTGCGCGAGTGCGCGCGCGAAGCCTCCGCGGAGGGCATCCCGCCCCGCGCGAGCTATCTCGGCGGCCTTTGCGCCCTTGGCCTCAACGACCGCGACGCCGCGGAGCCGCTGCTCAAGCGCGCGAAAGACGGCAACTTCTATCCGACGGCGTCCTGGCGCAAGTCTCCGGACGAATTGCTCTCGCAGATCGCGGAATACCGGCGTCTCGCGCCGGAGTTCGCCAAGATCGACGACGTCCCCGAGTCGTCCTTGCGCGTGGGCTTCGACAAGCGGTCCGAATGGGTGGACTCCGTCGTCTCCGCCGCGCCGGAGTTCGTCCGCATCGGACGCCGCGTGTTCGGCGCGGACCCGCCCTTCACGCGGCTGTTTCTCTACTCCGACAACGCGGTCTTCGAGGAATTCTTCGGGGCGGTCTTCAAATCCGGGCATCCGCACGGGACCGGCGTGCCGGGCCTGGCGGTGATGACCGAGAAGAACGCGGTCGATCGCAAAGGCCGCTTGCCCGTCGCGGTGGTCCTGCATGAGCTCATGCACGCATGGATCCAGGGCTATGGGCGCGACGAGTTCGATCGGCGCATCAACGTTCCGCCGTGGATGGACGAGGGGATGGCCGACTATGTCGCGTCGATGTACGATACCGACATGCTCGCCCTGCGCCGGACGCAACTCGCGCGGGAGGTCGCCAAGAGGCCGCAGCCGCCGGATTTCGCCGAGCTTCAGGAGCACGAGTCCTTTTACCGGCCTGAGGATTCGTTCTTTCACTACGTGCTCGCGCTGATGCTCGTCGAGCGGCTCGTGGGGCCGCCGGAGACTGGAGCTCCGGCACTTCGTAAAGTTCTCGACAGCTACGCGAAAGGGAAAGGCGAGGAGTCATGGCGCCGCGTCTCGGGCAAGAGCCCTAGCGACGAATATTCCGCCCTGTGCAACGAACTCTGGAAGCAAAACGCGCACTGACGAAAATTCGGACTGTGGCTGGCAAGCGCACGATTTTCCCTCTACAATGCGGTTTAGGCCAAAGCGTCGGATCAAATAGGATTTCCCAGGAAAGAGCCGCCTAACGCCAGCCACGCAGCCGATGAATAATAAAAACCTGAAGGTTAAGAAAATCGCAGCGGCACTTTTGATCGGGCTAACGACAACTGCGACCATCGTGATCATTCAAGTTTATGATTTAGACCTCATTGCTCTGTACTCTAACACCCGTGATTGGGCCGTAGAATTAAACGCCGCGAAGATCAAATTGAATTCTAATCGACAGGCAGATAGACGCTTCCCCGTGCCAAGAGCTTCTCTTGGCAGGAGCGACACCGGGATCCCCTGTATTGAATAGTTTCGGGCCGGACATGACCCTTGCTCGTGGTCTACTTTTCGCCGGCGAATCCGATGCTGTCCTTAAGTACTTTGATCAATGTCTGCGATTCTGGAAGTTTGGTGCGGAGCCCATTCGTCGGTGGAGATGGATGATGCGCTATCATCTGCCGCCAAATTTCGGGAGCAACTTGGTTCAGACTTGACCCGCGCAAGGTACATCTAAGGGCCGCATGACTCCGTAGTTCGTATAATAGGACCTCGTCCGCTACCGTCGGCAGCCACCCAATGTCCAAACCCGAGTTCGTCCACCTCCACAACCACTCCGAGTACTCGCTCATGGACGGCGTCATCCGCCTCACCGACGCCAAGGGCGGCCCGTCGCAGGCGATCAAGGATCTCGCCGCCTCCGGAGCCAAGGGCTTCGCGGTCACCGACCACGGCAACATGTACGGCGCCGTCGAGTTCTACTCCGCCGCCAAGTCCGTCGGACTCAAGGCCATCATCGGCTGCGAGATGTACATTTCTAAAGGAACTCGCTTTGATCGAGGGCATTCCCAAAAAGAGAACTGCCACCTCACCGTCCTCGCCAAGAACTTCGAGGGTTATCAAAACTTGATGGAGCTCTGCTCCATCGCGTTCAAGGAAGGTTATTACTACGACCCCCGGATCGACAAAGAGCTGTTGGCAAAGCACTCCAAGGGGCTCGTGGTCCTGTCCGGCTGTCTCAAGTCCGAGCTCAACCAGCAGATCCTGTCCGGCGATCTCGGTCAGTCAGAAAAGCTCGTCACTTGGTTCCGAGATAATCTAGAACCCGACAGCTACTACCTCGAGATCATGGACCACGGCCTCGAGAAGCAGCGACAGGTCACCCAAGCCCTCCTCGACCTGAACAAGCGCACCGGCATCCCGCTCGTCGCCACCAACGACTGCCACTACGCCGTCAAACACGACCACGACGCCCACGACGCGCGCGTCTGCATCGCGACGGGACGAAAGCTCGTCGACACCGAGCGCCTCAAGTTCGAGTCCAACGAGTTCTACATCAAGTCACCGGAGGAGATGCACAAGCTGTTCTCCTTCGCCCCGCAGTCCCTGGAGAGCACCCTCAAGGTCGCCGAGATGTGCAATCTCAAGACCCCCATGGACCAGATGCTCCTGCCCGAGTTCAAGGTCCCCGAGGGCTACGACCAGGACAGCTACCTGCGCCACCTCTGCCTCGAGGGCCTCAAGGAGCGCCTCCCGACCGGAATCCTGCCGGAGTACACGGACCGCCTCGACTTCGAGCTCGGCGTCATCAAAAGGATGGGCTTCTCCGGCTACTTCTTGATCGTCTGGGACTTCATCAAGCACGCCCGCTCCATCGGCGTGCCCGTCGGCCCCGGCCGCGGCTCCGGCGCCGGAGCGCTCGTCGCCTACACGCTCCGCATCACCAACGCCGACCCGATCACGCACAAGCTCCTCTTCGAGCGCTTCCTGAACCCCGACCGCAAGTCCATGCCCGACTTGGACATCGACTTCGCCGACACCGGCCGCGACCGCGTCATCCAGTACGTGCGCCAGAAGTACGGCGAGGACTGCGTCGCCCAGATCATCACCTTCGGCTCGCTCGGCGCCAAGCTCGTCATCCGCGACGTGGGGCGCGTGCTCGACATGCCGCTGATGCAGATCGACGAGATCGCTAAAAAGATCCCGACCGGGCCCAACGTTCATCTGCACGAGGCGATGCAGACGCCGGAACTGCAGGAGTTCGCGAAGGATCCTCAGGTCAAGAAACTGCTCGATCTTTCGTTAAAGTTAGAGGGGCTCAAGAGGCACACCGGCGTTCACGCGGCCGGCACGCTCATCACGAAGGAGCCCGTGGTGCGCTACACCCCGCTGGCCAAGGGCGCGAAGTCGGACGTGGTCACGACCCAATACGACGGCGACTGGTGCCCGAAGCTGGGTCTGCTGAAAGTCGACTTCCTGGGTCTCAGGACGCTCTCGATCATCGACGACGCCGTCGCGTTCGTGAAGAAGCGCCGCGATCCGAATTTCGACATCGATGCCCTGCCGATGGACGATCCAAAGACGTACGAGATGCTGCGCTCGGCGAAAGCGTTGGCCGTGTTCCAGCTGGATAGCCAGGGAATCCGCGATCTCCTTTTTAGAATCAAGCCCACCGTTTTCGACGACATCGTCTCGCTGATCGCCTTGTTCCGCCCCGGCCCCATGCAGTCCGGCATGCTCGACATGTTCGTCGACCGCAAGCACGGCAAGGAAGAGGTGAAGTACGACCATCCCCTGCTCGAGGGCATCCTGAAGGACACTTACGGCTGCATGGTGTTCCAGGAGCAGGTCATGGAGATCTCGAAGAAGCTCGCGGGGTTCACGCCCGGAGAAGCCGACGGCCTGCGCAAGGCCATGGGCAAGAAGATCCACGAGGACCTGGAGAAGATGCGCGAGAAGTTCGTGAAGGGCGCGGCCGCTAATAAAACGAGCCCGAAGACCGCCAACAAGATCTACGACATGATGGTGAAGTTCGGCGGGTACGGCTTCAATAAATCCCACTCTGTCGCGTACGGATTGGTCGCTTATCAAACGGCGTATCTCAAGGCGAACTATCCGATCGAGTTCATGACGGCCGTGCTCACGTCGGAGATCGGGCACTCGGCCATCGGGGCCGAGGATAAAGAGAACAAGCTCGTCACCTATCTCGACGAGGCGCGCCGGATGGGCATCAAGATCATGCCCCCCGACGTGAACAAATCTCTCGCGAAGTTCGACATCCAAGACGATCAGATCCGCTTCGGGTTGTTGGCGATTAAAAATGTCGGCTCGGGAGCGGCTGATAGTATTGTCACTGCCGCCGCCGAGAAGCCGTTCGTCTCGCTGGAAGATTTTTGCTCGCGGGTGGATCTCCACGCTATCAACAAAAAAGCCGTTGAGTCGTTGATCAAGGCCGGCGCCATGGACGGCCTCCGCGCGGGCGAGCCCGCTGCCGCAGCGCGGGCGCGTTTGTTGTCGTCGATCGACGAGGTCGTCGGCCGTTCCCAGAAGATCAAAGCCGATCTCGACAAAGGGCAAGGCCTGCTCTTTGGCGCCGCGCCGGCGGCGCCTCGTCCCGCGACGGCCGCCGCGGATGCGAATTTCAAGCCCTTGTCCGAGCACGACACCCTCGCCTACGAAAGGGAAGTATTGGGTTTTTATTTTTCAGGTCACCCGCTGATGGCCGTCAAAGCCCAGCTGAAAGCCTCCGCCACGCACGAGATCTCCCAGTGCACCCCCGCCGTGACCGTGCCCGTGCGCGTCTCCGGCATGATCAGCAAGATGCGCAAGATGATCTCGAAGAAGACCGGCGAGCCGTGGGTCATCGTGACTCTCGAAGACCTCACCGGCGAGATGACCTTGCTGTGCTTCCCGCGCGTGTACGCCTCGGGCCTGCAGAACATCGCCAAGATCGGCGCGTTCGTCGCCGCGACCGGACGCCTGTCCTTCCGCGGCGAACCCGGCGAGGAGGCCGCGCAGGGCGCCGCCGGCGAGCTCATGGTCGACGAGATCACGCCGCTCGACATGGCCGTCACCCGCTTCGCCAAGCGCCTGCGCCTCAAGTGCGACGCGACCGTCGGCGTCGAGAAGCTCGAGGCCTTGCGCGACGTCCTGGAGACGCACCGCGGCTCCTGCGCCGTCGTGCTCGAGCAGGAGTCCTCCGAGGGCACCGCGTTCCTCGACATCGAGCAGCGCGTGGCTCTCAACGCGCCGCTGTTCGAGGCCGTCGAGGGAATCCTCGGGCCGCATTGCTGGCGCATCGACGCCTCCAACGCTCCCGCGGCCATCGCGCCGCGCCGATTCGAGAAGCGCGGGCCGGCTGCTTAAAAATCGACTCGCTCCGGAGCGAGTTCTTGGCGCCGAACTTACTCCGGAGCAAGTAAAATTTCGCGGGTGACCTCATGAAAAAACTCTTGCTCGCGCTACTCGTCGTCGCGCTTCCGGCTCTCGCCGCCAAATACGATCCCGACCAAGACCGCACCGCCCTCAGGCAAGCCGCGATCTCCGCCAACGACGCCGCCGCCCGCGCCGCCGCCGTCCCGCTCGTCCCGGAACGCTCCGCCGAGATCTCCGCCGACCTCGACCAGAGCGTAGTTCAAGCCGATCTCGCCTCGAACGCCGCCAAGAGCCTGGAGACAGGAGCCTTCAAGCGCGCCGCCGAGATGGCCTCCGAGCTCGCCGGCCACGGCGCCCCCGCGCCCGCCGCCGCGACCAAGGACCTCGGCGGCGCCGCCGCCGCCCAGCGCGAGCGCTGGAAGTCCCTCTCGAAGGACCACGACGATCTCTTGGGACGAGTCAACGCTCTGCCCGACTCGAACGCCGATAAGGCCCGCCTGAAATCCGCCCTGAGCAACTCAGCCGCCTCGCTGGCGGCCGCCGACGCCTCCCTGACCCGCGCGGAAGCCGGCGCAGCCGCCATGACGACGGCGGTCTCCGAGATGGAGCTCGCGCAGAAGCGCGCCCAAGCCTCCAACGCCGAGCTGACCGCGGCCGATTCCGAGGTGGTCCGCCTCGACGGGGCCCTTCCTCCGCCCGTGAACGAGGCCAAGGCCGCCACCGGCCTGCTCGGGCAGGAGCCCCAGGGCCCCAACCGGACCCGCGCCGGGCAGAAGATTTCCGTTCCCCGCGACATCACCGGCCAGCTGTTTTCCGCCGCGGACCGCGCGAGCAACCGGGCCGACGACTACCGGTCGCGCTCCGCCGCCTTCGAGCGCGCCCAGGCGGCCTTCGACTCCGCCAAGAACGAGGCCGCCGGGACCCCCGACGTCGCCAAGAAGGCTCTGGACGACGCCTCCTCGACCCAGGACGACGTCCGTGCCCGCCTCGACCACCTCAAGCCCTGAGCCGACGTTCCCCTCGCGGTCACGTTTCCTCAATAGGGCTTTTTTTCTGCTAGAATTCGGGCACTCTCATTTTGGGGTGAAATGATGGCGGATCAAAAGCGAATCCTCGTTGCGGACGACGACCCGGACCTTCTGGACCTGCTGAAGATGGACCTCGGCTTCCAGGGCTACGAGGTCTTGGTCGCCGCCAACGGCAAGGACGCGCTGCAGATGGCGATGACCGAGACGCTCGACCTCGTCCTCCTCGACGTCATGATGCCCTACATCGACGGCTACCACGTCGCCTACGAGCTGACCAACAAGCTCGGCGCCAAGGCCCCCCGCATCGTGATCATGACCAGCCGCGACACCGTGAAGGAGAAGGGCATCGCCCTCATGAGCGGCGCGATGGAAGTCCTGCAGAAGCCCTTCGAGATGGCCAAGCTCCACGAGCGCCTCGCCGCCATCCTGGCGAAGCCCCTTTAGGATGGCCAGCAAAGTCCTGCTCGCCGCCGCGCTGGCCGCGCTCATGGCCGGCGCCGCGCGCGCCGACGAGAGCGCGACCGTCTCCACGCCGAAGATCCGCGCCAAGCACGCCGCCCCCGCGTCCTCGGACAGCTCGGTCCAGTCGCCCGACTCCGACATCATCGACGCGCCGACCTCGGCCATCCTCGACGACCACGCCTACTCGACGCGCTCCCGCTTCTACTCGGCCGGCGGCATCCTCGAGTACCTCTCCTTCGGCGTCTATCCCGGCGTCAACCTCGGCGCCTCCGCCGCCGTCGACGGCTTCATCGGCGACGAGAAGAGCGTGCGCATGCGCGCGCCGACGGCCCAGGTCAAGTGGCGCTTCTTCGAGGGCGACCAGACCCTGCCCTCGATGGCCATGGGCTACGACGGCCAGGGCTACCGCTACAACTCCGGCGACCGCCGCTTCAACCAGCGCCAGCGCGGCTTCTACTTCGTCGGCACCAAGGAGCTCGGCATCCCGGGCTTCGAGTTCCATCCGTCGTTCAACATCTCCGACTTCAACTCGAACGCCATCTTCGGCTGCCTGCCCATCACGCTGAACATCCGCGACAAGGCCGAGCTGCTCGTCGAGTGGGACAACATCGCCAACTGGAGCGACAGCCGCTTCAACGCCGGCATGCGCTTCTTCCTGACCCCCAATTTCCACGTCGACTTCGCCGTCCGCGCCATCGGCGCCGGCGGCTTCTACTCCGACGGGGCGCCGAAAGGGCCCGAGCGGATCGTCCAGCTGAAATACAGCAATAGTTTCTAAAAGTTAAGGTAATTTCCTTAGCACTTTTGCGCCGGGCCCGAAGGGTCCCGGCGGCTCGCACGGAGCAAAGATATGGCCAAGCGCATCGCGATCCTCACCGGCGGCGGAGACTGCCCCGGGCTCAATCCCGCCATCCGCGGCGTCGTCCTCAAGGCCGCCAAGCTCGGCTACGAGTGCGTGGGCATCCAGGAAGGCTGGAAGGGCATGATCAACGCCGATGCCAAGCCCCTGACCACCGACGACGTGCGCGAGATCGTCGGCAAGGGCGGCACCATTTTGGGCACGTCCCGCACCAACCCCTACAAGAAGGAGGGCGGCGTCCCCAAGGTCCTCGAGACCTTCAAGAAGCTCGACCTCCACGCGCTCGTCGCCCTCGGCGGCGAGGACACGCTCGGCGTCGCGGCCAAGCTCTTCAAGGAGCACAAGGCCAACGTCGTCGGCGTCCCCAAGACGATGGACAACGACCTCAACGCGACCGACTTCACCTTCGGCTTCGACACCGCCGCCACGCTGGCCATGGAGGCCGCCGAGCGCTTGGTCGACACCGGCCGCTCGCACCGCCGCATCATGGTGCTCGAGGTCATGGGCCGCCACGCCGGGTGGGTGGCGCTCTACACGGCCATCGGCGCCGGCGCCGACTACCTGTGCGTCCCGGAGCGCCCGGTCGACGTCAAGGACATGGTCGCCAAGCTCAAGGCCGCGCACGCCAAGAAGAAGGTCGCCCTCGTCGTCGCCTCCGAGGCCGTGGACATCCCCGGCGAGAAGAAGGAGGAGCACCTCGACGAGTTCGGCCACATGATCCTCAAGGACCGCGGAGTCGCCGAGCGCCTGACCAAGATCATCGAGGCCGAGACCAAGATCGAGACGCGCTCGGCCGTCATCGGCCACATGCAGCGCGGCGGCCCTCCCACGATGTTCGACCGCATCCTCGGCACGCGCGTCGGCGTCAAGGCCGCCGAGCTCGTGCACGAGGGAAAATTCGGGCACATGGTGGCCCAGCGCGGCCAGGACATCGTGCCCGTCAGCCTCGAGGCGGCGACCGCCGAGCTCAAGGTCGTGACCAAGGACTGGCTCAAGTTCTCGGACGACCTGCTCTACTAAAGAGAAATGACCAACCCGCCGACCCAGAAGTTCCAGCGCAAGACGGTCCTCGTCAAGCGATCGCTGCAGCTCAAGTACATCGCGATGGTGTTCTTGAGCGTGCTCGTCGCGTCGATGATCGTCGGCGGGGACATCTACTACACGCTGGCCCGAGTGCTGCTGACCGAGTGCCCGTCGGCCAGCGACCACGTGGCCCAGTTCAACTCCGTGCTCCTGCTCAAGTCGGTGCTGTACCTGGGCCTCATGCTGCTGATCTCGCTGTACGTGTCGCACCGCTTCGCCGGCCCGATCTACCGCTTCGAGAAGAGCGCGCAGTCGGTCGGCGGCGGGGACCTGACGCACCGCGTCTCCCTGCGCACGGGAGACGAGCTCATGGAGCTCCAGGAGGAGTTCAACGGGATGGTCTCCGGCCTCCAGGCGCTCGTGCAGAAGGACCGCAACCTCGCCCTGCGCCTGTCCGAGCGCGTCGACGACGTGTCGAAGAAGCTCCCGGACGACGCGGAGGCCGCGCGGCGCGAGCTCAAGGACATCAAGCTCGAGCTGGCGCACCTGACGAAGTCGTTCAAGGTCTGACGCCGGTGTTCTCTTGAAGGGACTGCTGCTGGCCGTGCCGCTCGTCCTCGCGCTTGGCGCGGCGAGCGCCCGCGCCCAGGCGTCCAACCAATCCGAGAGCGGCTCGCCCGAGCGGGTCTACTCGCTCGACGACGCCCTTCGCCTGGTCCGCAACGACCCGAAGCTGCAGTCGGCCGAGCAGGACGTCATCATCGCCGGGTCGCGCGTGACCGAGTCCCAGCTGCGCTTCCTGCCCGAGGTCGGCTTCCAGGCCAGCGCGTCCAAGTACAACGCGATCTACCCGTTCGCCCTTCCCGAGACCTACCACAACATCCTGCTCTTCCCCAGCGCGGACGAGAACATCTACTCCACGCGAGGCTACTTCAATCTGCCGCTGTACGAGGGCGGCCGCACGCTGAACACATACCGCCTCGCGCTCGCCGCGCAGAAGCAGGCCGTGGCCCAGCGCGACTCCGTCAAGATGGACGTGATCCTGCAGGTCAAGGAGGCGTACTACCGCCTGCTGCTGGCGCAGGAGCGCGCCGCGGCCGTCGACAAGAACCTCCTGACCATCGAGCGCTTCGCCTCCGAGGGCGGCTTGTCCGCGTGGGACGCCGTGGAGGCGGAGAGCGCCCTCGCGGCCGCGCGCGCGGCCGCCTCCGAGACGTCGCACGAGCTCGAGTCGACCCGGCTCGCCTTCCGCAAGGCGTTGAACCTGGAGCTCGACACGCCCTTCCGCGTGACGGGCAGCCTCGCCACGAGCGCGCAGAGCATCGAGGTGGAGCGCGAGGTGCTCCGGGCGATGGAGCTCCGGCCCGATCTCCAGTCGCAGACCTACAAGGCGCAGATCGACGCCATCGGCGTGAGCCTGGCCAACGGCCGCCGCTATCCGACCGTCTCCGTCGGCGGCGACTACGAGCTGACGGCGCAGGATTTCCCGCTCAACAAGAACAACTGGGACCTGACGGTCGGCATCAAGATCCCTTTGACCTACGATCTCTGGAGCCAGCTCAAGCAGAAGCGCGCCGAGCAGCGCCAGGGCCAGCTCGCCCGCTCCGACCTGCAGGATCAGGTGCGCCTCCAAGTGCGCCAGGCCGCCGAGAGCCTGCGCTATTGGCAGGAAGAGTATCCGCGCCGCGAGAAGCAGTGGCAGCGCATCCAGGGCCTTTACGACGCGGCGTCGGGCAAGGCGGGCTCCGCGCTCGCGCGCATCCGCGCCCAGCAGAGCATCCTCGACCTGCGCCTGGCTTACTTCGCCGCCGTGACCGAGCATCTCCTGGCCCGGGCGCGGCTCGACCGCGCCGTCGGCCAGGGGCTCGCTCCTTGACGCGCCGCGCCCTTCTCCTCCTGCTCGCTCTCGCCGCGGCGACGGCCGCCGCCGCCGCTCCCGACTTGTCCGCGACCGCGCTTCTGCGCGACCATCTCTGGCGCGAGGTGCGCCTCGCGGCGCCCGGACGGCGGCCCAAGGTCGGGCTCGTGCTCTCCGCGGGCTCCCTGCGCGCCACGGCGCACGTCGGCGTGATCAAGGTCCTCGACAACGCCGGATTCCCGATCGACGTGGTCGCGGGGACGTCGATGGGCTCAGTCATCGGCTCGCTGTACGCGGGCGGGCTCACCGTCGACCAGCTCTGGTCCATCGCGTCGCAGGTCAAGGTCAACAGCGGCAACGACCTGTCGGGCCGGCGCCTGATCTCGCTCGTGCTCTTCGACAGCCTCCTCTCGTCCGAGAAGACGGAGCAGCAGGTCCGCGGCTGGCTCCACGGCCTCCGCTTCGACCAGATGAAGAAGCCCTTCGCGTGCGTGTCGATGGACGTCTACACCGGCGAGGCGATCATCTTTCGCGACGGCGACGTGGCGTCGGCGGTCCGCGCGAGCATGAACCTGCCCGGCATCTTCCAGCCGCTCGAGTACCGCCACCGCTACCTCGTCGACGGCGGGGTCGTGGACTACATCCCCGTCGACGCCGCGCGCCTGCTCGGCGCGCAGTGGACGATCGCGAGCGTGACCGAGAACGACTACACCGCGGTGCGCCCCAAGAGCGTGCTCGACTCGCTCGAGCAGGTCATCGACATCCGCGGCTCCTACCTGTCGCGCGAGCAGCGCAAGCAGACGAACTACCTGATCGAGCCCCCGGTCGGCGACATCGGCATGTTCGAGGACCACCGCATCCCCGAGGCTATGGAGAAAGGCGTCGTCGCGGCCGCCAAGCGCCTCGACGGCGCCGAGGAGAGCCTGATCCTGGCCTCCATCCCTCTGCTGGCCGCCGACTGGGCGCCCGCGACGACCGCCGGGAGGGGCCGGTGAAGCGCTCCGCTTTGGTGCTGGCCGCCGTCCTCGCGCTCGCCGCCGCGCCGGCGCGGGCCTGGCGGCCGTTCGGCGAGCCCTCCGACGGCAAGATCCGCCCGGTCCAGCAGCTCAACGACGAGGGAAAGCACCAGGAGGTCCTCGCCGCGCTGACGCCCGAGTACATCCAGACCTTGCGCGGCACGGACCTGCGCCAGGCCTACGTGCTGCTCGGCGACAACCACCTCGCGCTCGGGCGGCTCTCCGAAGCCCTCGGCGACTATCAGATCGGCGTCAGCCTCTTCCCGAAGAACGTGGACTTGCTCACGCGTCTGGCGACCTTGCTGCACCAAAACGGCCTCGACGAGCAGGCCAAGCCGCTGTTCCAGACGGCGCTCAAGTACGAACCGCGGCACTGGGGCGCGCATCTCGGCCTCGCCGAGATCGACCACCGCTTCGGCTTCCTCGACCGCGCGGCGGACCACTACGAGATCGCGCTGGAAGTCGACGTGCTGAGCAAGCGCGCGGACGTCTGGAGGGACTACGCCGAGGTCCTGCTGGCCCTGCACGAGACCGCGACCGCCGAGCTCGCGCTGCGCAAGGCGGTCGACCTCGACCCGAAGAACGCCGACGCGCACGTCCTCCTCTCTTTCTCCCGCCGGGCGACGGGCGATCTCGCCGGGGCGATCGAGCAGCTCGACGAGGCGCTTGCACTCGGCGCCGGCGACGGGGTTCGCCGGGCCAAGGCGCTCGACTTGCTCGAGGCCGGCCGCATGGCCGAGGCGGGCGCCGAGGCGTCCGCGCTTCTCGCCTCCTCTCCGGACGACGCCGCGGCGCTGTGGGTGCGCGCGCGCGTGCTCCTCGCGAAAGGCGACGCGGCCGGCGCGCGGAAGGCCTTGGCCGCGGTTCGGACGCCGGAAGCCGGCGATCCCTTCGCCGAGCAGGCCGCGAAGGCCCTGATGGCGGCGAGCGAGAAGTCCAAGTGAGAGTCCCCTTCTTCAAGATGTCGGGCGCGGGCAACGACTTCGTCCTGCTCGACGGCCTGCCGGGCGGACGCTCGGGACCTGCCCTCGCTCGCCGCCTGTGCGACCGCAGGCGCGGGATCGGAGCGGACGGCCTGCTCGTCGTCTCCCGCCGCGGGGGCCGGCCGAGGCTCGACTACTGGAACGCCGACGGCTCGGCGGCTTTCTGCGGCAACGGCTCGCGCTGCGGGGCCCTCTGGATCGCGGCCAACGGCCGCGCCAAGGGCAAGCGCTTCACGCTGGACACCAGCGGAGGGCCGCTCGAGGCGAGCGTGACCGGCGAAGGCCGGGCGTCGGTGAAGATGCCCCAGCCGAAAGGCCTCAAGCTCGGGCTTCGCCTGGGAGCTCGCAACCGCGCCTTCGCGGCGCATTTCATCGACACGGGCGTGCCGCACGCCGTCATTCTCGTTCCCGACGTGGAACGCGTCGACGTCAAGGCGCTCGGGCGCTTCTTCCGGTCTCACAAGGCCTTCGGGCGCGCGGGGGCGAACGTCGACTTCGTCTCGCTCAAGAAGGGGGTCGTCCATCTGCGCACCTACGAGCGCGGCGTCGAGGACGAGACGCTCGCCTGCGGCACGGGCGTGGTCGCCGCGGCGGCCGTGGTCCGCGCGCTCGGCAGGGCCGGCGACCGCGTGACGGTCCGCGTGCGCGGCGGCGACGAGCTTCACGTCGCCTTCTCGGACGGCGGCACTTGGCTCGAGGGGCCGGGCGAGACGACGTTCCATGGCGAGGTGAACCTGTGAAGTTCGAAGGCTCCTATGTCGCGCTGATCACGCCGTTCGACTCCGAAGGCCGCATCGACGAGGAGGCCTACCGCGCGCTGATCCGCCGGCAGATCAAGGCCGGCACGACGGGGCTCGTGCCCTGCGGCTCGACGGGCGAGGCCGCGACGCTCACGCACGAGGAGTTCCGCCGCGCGCTCCAGATCGCCCTCGAGGAGTCGCGCGGCGACGTGCCCGTGATGGCGGGGGTCGGCGCCAACGCGACGTGGAAGGCGGTCGAGCTCGCGCGCGAGGCGGAGAGCATGGGCGCGGACGCCCTGCTCGTGCTCGCGCCGTACTACAACAAGCCCACGCAGGAAGGGATCTACCAGCACTTCAAAGCCGTCGCGCGCGAGTCGCACGTGCCGATCATGCTCTACAACATCCCGGGGCGCACGGCCGTCAACGTGACGCCGGCCACCATCGCCCGCGTCGCCAAGGACTGCCCGAACGTCATCGCGGTCAAGGACGCCGCGGGCAATCTCGATCAGACCTCGGAGACTTTGGCGCTGTGCGGCCCCAAGTTCACGGTCATGTCCGGCGACGACAGCCTGACCATCCCGATGATGTCCGTCGGCGCGCGCGGCGTGGTGTCGGTCGTCGCGAACGTCGCGCCCAAGGAGACGCAGTCGCTGGTCGAGCTTTACCTCAAGGGCGACCACAAGAAGGCCGCGGCGCTCCACCTCAAGATGTTCCCGCTCGTGAAGTCCCTCTTCATTGAGACCAACCCGATCCCGGTGAAGGCCGCGCTCGGACTGATGGGGCTGTGCCGGCCGGAGCCGCGCCTGCCGCTGACGCCGCTGTCCGACGCGGCGCGCCCGGCGCTCAAGAAGGCGCTGAAAGACTTCGGGCTGATCTAGAGATCGCTGGGAAGCTTATCCGAAACTTGGCGCGCGCCAAGTTTGCGGATAACTCTTATGCCGCCGATGGACGGCGTCTGGATTCTAGACTTCGCGCCCGATCGCCTTGCGCAGGGGCTTGTTCACCGCGAAGAAGATGAAGCCCGCGCCGACGCCGAGGGCCATCAGCAGGGTGAAGAACGCCTCCTTAGGCATCGAGTCGTAGAAGCCGCCGATGAAGCCCGACAGGTAGTTGCCGAAGAAGCTCGACAAGAACCACATGCCCATCAGCATGGAGACCATGCGCGCCGGGGCGATCTTGGTGACGAGCGAGAGGCCGATCGGCGACAGGTAGAGCTCGCCCATCGTGAACAGCCAGGTCGTGGTCACCAGCCAAAGCAGGCTGCCCTGCTCCTTGGCGCCGATGAGCCTCGAGGCGGCGATCATGATGATGAAGGCGCCGCCCAGGAGAACGCAGCCGATGCCCATCTTGGTCACGCTCGACGGCTCCTTGCCCTTCTTGCTCTGCCAGCCCCAGAACTTGTCCAGGAACGGGGCGAACAGGAAGATGAAGAGCGGATTGAAGGACTGGTACCAGCTCGACGGGAGCAGGTGGCCGAAGAACGTCCAGCGCGTGTTCTGGTCGGCCCAGAGCTGGAGGGTGTTGCCCTGCTGCTCGTAGACGGCCCAGAAGACGATGTTGACGATGCAGAGGAACACGAGAGCGCCGATGGCCTTCCATTCCTGAGGCGTGATGTCCTGCTCGGCGGCGTCCGCCCCCGACGCCTTCTTCGTGATCCTGTCCGGCGGGAGCAGGTGCTTGCCGAAGTGATAGATGACCAGACCCAGGATCATGCCGACGCCCGCGGCGCCGAAGCCCCAGTCCCAGCCGACGACCTGGCCCAACGTGCCGCAGACCAGCGGCGAGAAGAACGCGCCGAGGTTGATTCCCATGTAGAAGATCGTGAACGCCGAGTCGCGCCGATGGTCGCCCTCGGCGTACAGGTTTCCGACCTGGGTCGAGATATTCGGCTTGAAGCAGCCGTTGCCCAGGATCAAGAACAGCAGGGCCGGAAAGAACATGCTCTGGCTGGCCATCAGGAAGTGGCCGATGGCCATCAGCACGCCGCCGATGTAGACGGACTTGCGCTGGCCGAACACCCGGTCGGCGAGGATGCCGCCGAAGAACGGCGTGAAGTAGACGAAGCCGGTGTACAGGCCGTAGATCTGCGACGACAGCGCCTGGACCGAGAGGGCGTCGTGCATGCCGAAGAGGCCGACGAACCACTGGATGAACGTCCGGATGGCGGCGTAGCCGAAGACGACCTGGCCCTGGTTGGCGTTGATGATCAGGACCTTCGTCATGTAGAGGACGAGCAGGGCGCGCATGCCGTAGTAGGAGAAGCGCTCCCACATCTCGGTGAAGAAGAGGACGTACAGCCCCTTCGGGTGGCCGAACCACTCGGCCTGCGCCGACGGCGACGCGTGATCTCCCTTCAGCTCCTCGTGCGCCGCCACCGCGTCGTTCGCGCTCGTCATCGATTCCTCGTCGTCGTGAGATTCGTCCGAACGGCCATCCGTCATTATAGCGTCTTATTCGCTCGTCCGAGACGGGCGCGAGAGGATCCACCGCGCCGCGGCGGCCAGATCCCGGCACACCTTCGCCGGCTTGGCCGCGGGGTGCTTGCCGTCGCGGCCGCCGTGTCCCGTGCGCACGAGGATGGGCGTGCAGCCGGCGTTGAGCGCGGTCTGCACGTCGGACGTCGTGTCGCCGACGAGATAGGACGACCGGAGGTCGAGACCGAACCGCTTCTTCGCGGCCGTGAGCATCCCGATTCCCGGCTTGCGCCACGGATGCCCGCTGTCGGGTCCGTGCGGCGAGAAGTAAAGCGCGTCCCATTTGGCGCCGCTCTTCGCGAGGCGGCGCTTGAGCTCGCGATGGACCTTCGTCAGCATGCCGAGCGTGAAATGGCCGCGCGCGACGCCGGATTGGTTGGTCACCACGATGACCTTGAAGCCCGCCTCGCGCAGGGCCTTGAGCGCCCCGGGGACGCCGGGCAGCACCGAGAGCTGGTCCGGATGGCTGAGGTAGTCGCGCTCCTTCACGAGCACGCCGTCGCGGTCGAGGAAAACGGCTCGTCGCTTCACGACGAGATTTTAGCTTTTACCGGGGCTAGGCCCAAACGCGATGAAGGCGGATTGGGCCTTGCCGGATCGTCGATCTGGGACTAATCTATTCTTCAGAAGCGCTCCATGGGCCCACGGGCCGCTAAGATCGCATCAAAAAGAGCCGCCTCGCTGGCGGAATACGAAGGGTCTTTCAGACCCACGACGATCGAAAAACGGCCAAAACAGCGCCGAGGGAAAAAAGCTCCGGCGCGAGCGCTTAGGAACCGGCCCCGGCCCGAAGTCGAGCCGAGGCCTTTCCTATGTCCCTGTCTTGACCGCGGAGGCTCCCCCCGCTAGACTCTGACTATGCCCGACGCCCCGAAATACAACGAGAAGATGATCGCGGCGAAGATGAAGCAGCTCGAACGCTTCAAGAAGGAGAAGCGCGAGCGCTCGGCGTCCCAGGAGCGCCTGCGCCTTCCGCCGGGTCAGAACTGGACGGACGGCTTTCCCGTGCTCGATCTCGGCGTGCACCCCGAGTTCGACCCGAAGACTTGGGAGTTGCGGATCTTCGGCGAGGTGGAGAATCCGGTGACGCTCAGTTGGGCTGATTTTCGGGCGCTGCCTCGCGCCGATCAGACGACGGACTTCCATTGCGTGACGACCTGGTCGAAGAAGGACGTGCGCTGGCGCGGCGTGAAGATGTCCGAGATCTTCAAGCTCGTCAGGCCCAAGGCGACCGCGAACTTCGTGATCCAGGGCTCCCGGGACGCCTACGCCACAAACACGTCCGTTTTCGAGGCCGGTCAGGATGACGCGATGATCGCCGATACGCTCGACGGCGAGCCCCTCCCGATCGAGCACGGCGGCCCCGTCCGCATGGTCATCCCCACCCTCTATGCCTGGAAGTCGGCCAAGTTCCTCCGCTCCCTGGAGTTCACGGCGCGCGACCAGCCTGGGTACTGGGAGCGGCGCGGCTACCACAACAACGCGGACCCGTGGAAGGAGGAGCGCAACGGCGAGCCCCCGGCCGACGACGGCTTCGCCGAGGCCGCGGAATAGGCTAGACTTTCCGCATGGCGCTCAAGGAAATCGGCCGCCGCATCTCCCTCGCCGTCGTCTCGACGCTCTTCGCGGCCGGCGCGGCATTCCAGAAGAAACAGGAGACCAACCCCATGCAGTCCGAGAAAACCGCCGGCAAGGTCTACGAGTTCGAGATGAAGACGATCGACGGCAAGCCGAAGAAGCTCTCCGACTACAAGGGACATCCGCTCTTGATCGTCAACACCGCCTCGCTGTGCGGCTTCACGCCCCAATACACGGATCTCGAGAACCTCTACAAGAAATACGCGGACAAGGGCTTCAAGATCGCCGCTTTCCCCGCCAACGAGTTCGGCGCCCAGGAGCCCGGCTCCGACTCCGACATCAAAAAGTTCTGCATGACCAAGTACTCGGTGTCCTTCGACTTGTACTCGAAGATCGCGGTGAAGGGCGACTCGATCCACCCGCTTTACCAGTACCTGACCAAGGACTCGGGCTTCCCCGGCGATATCCCCTGGAACTTCACCAAGTTCCTCGTGGACAAGAAAGGCAAGGTGGTCGGCCGCTTCACCCCCGACGACAGCCCGACGGGCAAAGAGATCACGACCGCCGTCGAGAAGGCGCTCGCCGACTAGACGGGCCTGACGCGGCCCGGCGAGCCGGCGGTCAGCGCGGCCCGTCGTCGGGCCAGCCGGCCTCGAACCGCGCCCGGTAGGCGCTGAGCGGCCCCGGCGCCGAAAGCACCGTCTTGTGGACCCCGCCCTGCGCGATCTCCTCGATCGCGGTGGCCGCGCGGCGCGAGGCGGCCTTGAGCAGTCCCGCGTCGCCGCCGACGATTTTGACGTCGATCACGAGGCCGTCGGAGGTGCGCGTCTGCCGCCACTCCTCGACGCCCGGGACCTCGAATGAGTCGATCGTCGCCGGATGGTCCGAGAGCAGGTAGCGGTCGACCTCGATCCAATCGTTCTTCGGAAGCGACTTGTCGATCGCCCCATGCTCGGGCTCCGGCGAGAAAGGCTGCGGCGGCGCGAGGATCGGAGCCTTCTCGGGCTTGGTCTCCGAGCGCTGCAGCTCGGCCTCGGCGAGCAGGAGGCTCGGCGCGATCACGGAGGTCGGAGCGATCAGGTAGACGTCGGAGACGTCGGCGTCGTCGCCGGCCGCCACGAGGCTCTCCGCCATCACGAGCGGCGTGCCGACCAGGTCGAGGTCGCGCACGCGCGTGATCTTGCCGGTCGCCGCCTCGACGAGGTCGACGCGGGCGACGAAGCGGATCGAACCCTGCCCTCCGCCGCCCTGCTGCTGGACCGCGGCGCGCAGGCTTCGGATCCAGAGGCCGTACGGCTTCTGCCGCGCGCGGCACTCCTCGCGCAGGCGCTCGAGCAGCTTGTCGACGGGCTGAGGCGAGGAGCTCGTCAGCGAGAGCACGCCGGGCGTTCCGGTCGGCATGACGCCGACCGGCGCGCGCGCGTGGCCGTTGGAGCGCGGGAAGCCCTTGAGCGGGTAGCGCGAGAGCAGGAAGCCCGTGAGCACGCCCCGCTCGATCAGCGTCACGCGCCGCGCCGGCACCCCCTCGTCGTCGAATTCGTAATGGCCGAACAGCGGCTTTCCCTTGAACGAAGTCTGCGACGGGTCGTCGGTCAGGGTCAGCGACTCGGAGAGCACGCGCGTGCCGAGCCGGCCGCGGAACGTCTGCGCGCCGGCGGGGTTGCGCTGCTCCTCGCCCGCCAGCCTCTGGCCGAGCGCGAAGACGAGGGCTCCGGAGACGGACGGGTCGAGGAGCGCCGGCGCGCTGAACGGCGACGTCGTCGCCGCGACGCGCAGCTCCTGAAGGTCGGCCAGGAGCGCGCGGCCCGCCCGGCGCAGCTCGGCCTCGCTGGGCAAGGCCTCGGGCGCGCGCGCCGACCAGTCGCGGGAGACCGTCTCGCGCAGGCCGTCGGGACTCAAGGCGGCGGCCTCGATCTCGATCTTCGCGGAGTCGTCGAGCTTGTCGACGGCCACGCCCTCGGTGTCGCGCCGCCGCATCCACAGGCGCCGCAGGTTCACGTGCGACTCCGCGTACAGAAGGGTCGGGTCGCGCCGGAAGGGCTCGGAGAGCGAGTCCTCGAGCTTCGCGAGGCGCTCGCGATCCCACCGCGAGGCCGGCCGGTCCGACGTGCTCACGATGGGAGGCTCCGAGTCGAGATCGTCGGTGTCGTACTCGGCCTTGCCCTGGGCGACGATGCGCTCCTCCTTGCGCAGGAAGTCGGCGGTCGCCGACTTGTAGGCGCCGTCGAAGACCCGCCACAGGGCGTGGCGCAGGGCGAACTCGTCGTCGGCCTGGGACACCGGCGTGCCGAGGTAGTCGCCGCGAGGCGTCACGGGGTGGTTGTCGAGCGCGGGACTGCCCACGCGGACGTCGGGCAGGACGATGCGCTGGCTCATCCAGGCCTCGGCGCGCGCCGAGCCCATCGCGCTCCAGCGGTCCCAGTCCTCCAGGTCCCAGACGTCGAGCGCGGCGTGATAGATCGCCGGATAGCCCTCGTCCTTGAGCGCCTTCTTGGACCGCGTCAGCTCCGTGCGCATCGCGCGCTCGAGCGCGGCGTCCGGCCCGCCGGCCGCCCCGGCGCTGCCCGGCAGAAAGATGGCCAGAAGCAGGAGGCTAGCGGGGATCATGGATGGGCGCGGGCAGGATCGGCGGGCGCGAGCGCTCCTCGGGCAGGCGCTGCAGCTCGATCTCGGAGACGAGCAGGCTCGGCGCGATCTGGCTCACGGGCACCCAGCCGGACTCCGCGCCGCAGTGGAAGCCGTTGGCCAGCGTCGCGTCGTCGCCGGCGGCCACGATGCGGTTGAGGACCACGAGCGGGGTGCCCACGAGCTTGACGCCGCGCACGAGCGTGCGGGCGCCGGTGACCGCGTCCACGCGGTAGGTCAGGCGCGGGCGGACCTCGAGGGTCTGCGCGGACTCGCGGTTGGTCGGGTTCTCGCCGCCGGAGGAGCCGACGAGCAGGAACCCGTAAGGCTTGCCGGAAGCGCGCACGAGCTCGAGCAGCTTCTTCGTCAGCTCGTCGAGCGAGACGCCGCCCTGGGCCGACACGATCAGGTTCGCCATGCGCCCCGTCGGGTGCGAGCGCCAGTCCGAGCGGCCGTGGCCGTTCGTCGACGGGAAGCCCTTGACCGGCCAGCGCGACATCAGGAAGTCGCGCAGCACGCCCTTCTCGACGAGCGTCACGCGCTGCGCCGGCGAGCCCTCCGAGTCGAACTCGTAGGTCCCGTGAAGAGGCGAGCCCTTGAAGGACTTCAGCGTCGGATCGTCGTAGACGCTGAGGAACGTCGGCAGGATCGTCTTGCCCACGAGGTCGCGGAACACCTGGCTCTCGTGCGGGTCGCGCTGGCGCTGGCCCTCCAGCTTGTGGCCGAGCGCCTCGTGGAACAGCACGCCCGACATCTCGGGATCGAGGATCGCGGGCGCGGCCATCGCGTCCTGCACGGGCGCCGAGCGCAGCTGCGTGAGCTCCTCGGCCAGCTGGCGCGCCTGCCGCTCGAGCTCGGCCTCGGGGGGCATGTCCGACAGCGAGCGCAGGGACAGGTACATCCCGTTCTCGAGACGCATGCCGTCCTCGGCGCGCGTCGCGGCGTTGATGCGCACCTCGTGCGGCATCTCCTCGGCGGGCGTCAGCAGGCGAGTGCCCTCGCTGGTCAGCAGGAAGCGGCGCGCCCACCACGCGCCGATGGTCACGTTCGACTCGTAGACGTCGGGATAGGCGCGGAACGTCGCGCTGACGCGCGACGCCAGAGATCGCAGGCGGTCGCGGTCGAGCGAGGCGGGCCGGACCTCCTCGACCTTGCGCTGCGCCGGCTCCGGCGAGAAATCGTCCAGGGGCTCGGTGACGAGCTCGGTCGCGCGCTTGGCTTTCTTCTCGAGCCAGCCCGTGACGGCCCCCTTGTACGCCTGGTCGGTCAGCGCCCAAAACGTCTGGCGGATCACCTCGGGATCCGAAGGCGTGGGGATGTTCACGCCCTGGTAGCTGAGGTCGGTGTTGTCGAACGAGCGGTCGCCGTAGCGCGCCTCGGCGTAGGCGACGCGGTACTCCTCGAGGTCGTCGCCGACGATGGCGCCCAGCGTCGCGGCGACCTCGTAATGCCGCGCGTCGTGAAGCCGGTAGGCGAGGAAGTAGGGCGGTCCGAACGAGTCCTGGCGCAGGCGGGCGAGGCTGCGCGTGAGCTCGGCCTCCATCGCGGCGAAGATCTTGTCCGACGAGACGGGCTTCGAGCCCCAGGAGGACGCGGCGGCCGGCGCCGCCGAGGTCAAGAGCGCGGCCAGCGCCGCGACGGCGACCGCCGACCTAGCCCTTGATCGGAGCGACTTCATAACCGGTGAACGGCGGCTCGCCGAGCGCCGGCATCTTGGCGGGCGGCGACGCCTTGCGCAGGCGGCCCTCGGCCTGGGCCTTGCGGTAGACGATCTCGAGGTTGCGCTTGGCGTTCTCGAACGTGGGATCGAACGCGAGGGCCTTCTTGTAGTAGGCCTCGGCGTCGACCAGATGGTTCGCGGCGTCCTTGCCCCCGTTCTGCTCGGCCAGGTAGTGCGCGTTGGCCAGGCTCGTGTAGGCCTCGGCGGCGTCCTTCGGGGCCCACGGGCCGGCGTGGCGATGCACCCATTGCCCGTTCTCGAGCAGGTAGGGCTGGTACGACAGGATCGTATTGCGCAGGAAGGGCTTGGCGAGCAGGCTCGGATCGGCCGCGCACGCGGCGGCGTCGATGTAGCGCTCGTACGCGCGGATCGCGTCGTCGTACTTCTTCTGGATGATGTAGACCTGCGCCATCCGGTAGAAATTCGGCGGGAACACCGGGTCGATGGCCTCGTACATGCGGAAGCGCTTGATCGCGAGGTCGAGGTAGTGCTGGACCTCCTCGGGCGGCCGGTGATTGGCGGGGTCCTGCGCCCACTGCGCGCGGCGCAGATGGAGATTGCCGACCTGGTGGTGCATCTGGACGTAGTTCGGGGACAGGCGGCGCACCTCGTTGTACCAGTACAGCGCGCGCTCGTAGTCGTCCATGGCGACGTTGTCCTTGTCGCCCCACTTCGGCTCGTAGATCTTCGTCATGTTGAAGCGGTCGTTGAAGACGTTGCCGAGGAAGTACTTCGCCATGACGAAGTCGGGGTTGAGCTTGTTGACGACGAGGTAGTTGCCGATCGCCGCGTCCCAGTTGCGCTCCTTCGAGAAGTAGATCGCGACGTTGTGGTGGATGTCGGCCTTGAAGTAGCCCCAGAACAAGTACAGGGGCTGGAGCATGGCGAGCACGATCATCGGGACGACGGGGTTCTCCGACATCAGGCACAGGCGGATCAGCGCGTAGGCCAGGCCGACCATCGAGCCGGCGAACACGATCCAGGCCGCCCACCACTGCAGCAGCTCGCCTCCCCCCGGGATGCGCGCCAGAGGCCCGAGCAAGGTGGCGAACTCGCCGAACATGCCGCCGAAGCCGGCGGCGGGAGAGAGCATCTTCCAATCGATGAGGAACGCCATGTAGAAGATGCCGCCGATCGCGGCCAAGCGCGCCGGCCAGATCAGGAACTCGGAGATCGTCTTCCAGATGGGCTCCCCGGCGTCCTCGACCGGAGCCGCGGCGGGCGCGCTGGGAGCGCCTGGAGCGAGCGCGCGGGGATGGCGCTCGAACAGAGCGCGCCCGCGGGCCACGACCACGATCATCCCCGACAGCAGGCCGAGATAGACGCCCGAGGACACGAAGCGCAGGCTCACGTCGAAGAAGTTGTGCCCGAGCATGCCGGCGAAGGAGACCATGAGTCCGGTCAGGTCGTAGGCGCGGGGCGGCGGGCGGCCGTCCTTGAGGGTCAAGGCGGTGGTCAGCTGGCCGAGCGAGCGCGCGCCGACGAGCAGGGTGCTGAAGACGAGCCAGAGGAAGATGCCGAAGCCGATGATGCCGTTGTCGAGGAACTCCTCGAGGTACTCGTCCTCGGCGTGGTCGGTCTCCGTGTTGTGCTTGCCCTCGATGTGGAAGATGGCCGGGCGCCGGAACGCCGGGTACAGGGGCGGAAAGGCGCCGACGCCGGAGCCGATGACGGGGTGGGTGCGGATCATGTCCCAGGTCGCTTCCCACGTGAACAGGCGGAAATTGACCGAGACGATGTGGGTCTCGAGGTTCTTGGCGGTCACGCCGATCAGGGCCAGCGCGCCGCACAGCGCGACGCCGAGGATCTTCATGCGGTACGGGCGGCTGTGCTCGGCGAAGTAGTACAGGGCGACGCCGGCGAACAGCACGCAGACCAAGGCGAAGCCGAGCATGGCGCCCTTCGTCTCGGTGGCCACCAGGTTGATCAGCAGCATGATCATCAGCGGGACCAGGCTCCAGCGCCGGGTCTTCAGGAACTGCGTCAGCAGGATCGGGAAGATGATGACCAGGAAATCGCCGTAGAAGTTCGGGTTGCCGTACGTCGAGAACACGCGGTCGCCGAACGCGCCGCGCCAGACGAACGGATCGATCCCGCGGCCGATGCCCGGCGGGAACCAGCGCGCGTCCACGAACTGGAGCATGCCGTAGCCGATGGCGACCCAGGCGGTCCAGATCAGCCAGTTGAACAGGTTCTGGACGGCCGCGTCGTCGAACTCGTAGATCACGATCAGCGCGACGATCATGTAGAACGTCTGGCGGAGGAAGAAATCGGTGCTCGCCATGCGGTACGGGGCGTGCAGGAAGGAGAAGATGCCGTAGCCCAGGTAGGCCAGGAACGGCGACAGGGCGACCAGGTCCTCCTTGTTGAGGGCGCGGCGGCCGGCGAGCGTCAGCCGGCACAGCCACAGCGTGAGCAGGCCGAGGCCGCCCATCTGCATGATCGAGATCTTGACCTGGGCGGAGTCGTAGGTCCGCAGGAAGAAAAGGGAGGAGATGAGGAAGTACAGCATGGGCAGCCAAAGCACGATCGCCTTGTGGGCGAACGCCTCGGCGTCCGCGCGGACGCCGCCGCGCGGAGCTCCCTTCGTCTTATCGGCCATCGCGGGCCATACTACTATTTCGGCCGCCCCTCACGCTTCAGGGGCGACGCTTCGCCCCGAGAGGACCTCGCGGATCAGGTGGCGGCTGAACTCGAGGCCGGTCGGCCAGGAATGGGCGGTGCTCTGGCCGCCCAGGCGCGGGCTCTCGTAGGTCGCGATCTCGCCGATGCGCATGCCGAGCTTCATCATGCGCATCGACATCAGGTACTCGATGACGAAGCCGTCGACGCGGCAAGCGCAGCGGCGCAGGCTGTCGGCGCGCACGGCGCGGAAGCCGTTGATCGTGTCGGTCACGTACGGGCCGCGGTTCCAGATGACGTTGGCGAGGAAGGTGAAGGCGAGGTTCACCCATTTGCGCAGGGGGAGCGTGAGCTCGTCCTCCTCGTTGTGGGCGCCCTCGCGCATGCGCGAGGCCACGACGAGGTCGTAGCCGCCGGCCTCGAGCTTCTCGAAGAGCTTCGGGATGTCGGCGGGGTCCTCGTTGCCGTCGGGGCTGTAGTAGCAGAGGACGTCGGCGGTCGCGGCGTCGAGGGCGACTTGGAAGGCGCAGCCGCGTCCGCGGCGCGGCTGGCCCAGGACTTTCACGCCCTTCGACTTCAGGTACTCGACGGTGCCGTCCTTGGAGCCTCCGTCGACGGCGAAGAACTCGTCGGCGGCCGCGAAGGGGATCTTGTCGAAGAGCTTCGGCAGCGCCTCGATCTCGTTGAACGTGAGCAGGACGAGGGCGCGCTTGAGCCTCATTTCTTCCCCTCGTGCTCTCGATACCACGCGATGGTCTTGGCCAGACCCTCGGGCAAGGCGACGCGCGCCTGATAGCCGATGGCCTTCTTGGCCTTCTCCACGTCGCAGTGCCGGCGGGGCTGGCCGGAGGGCTTGCTCGCGTCGAAGACGAGCTTGGCGCGCGAGCCGGCGAGCTTGAGGATGAGCTCGGCCAACTCCTTGACCGAGATCTCGTCGTCGGCGCCGATATTCAGAGGATCGGACTTCGGGTGCTTCTCCGCGACCTCAAGCAAGCCCCGCGCGAAATCCTCGACGTACAGGAAGGAACGGGTCGTGCTCCCGTCGCCCCAGACCTTGAGCGGGCTCTCGCCGTCGCAGACGCGCTTGACCAAAGCCGCGATCACGTGCGAGCGGGCGGGATCGAAGTGATCGCGGGGGCCGTAGGCGTTGTAGGGCCGGGCGATGGCCACGCTCATGCCGTACTCCTCGGCGTAGGCGCGGCCGAGGTATTCGGCCATGCGCTTGGCCCAGCCGTAGCCCTCGTTGGTCTTCTCGGGCACGCCGCGGAAGCCCTCGGTCTCGGGCGTGGGAATGGCGCAGTCGCGCGGGTACACGCAGGCGGAGCTCACGACCAGAAAGCGTCCGACCTCGGCCTTGCGCGCCGCTTCGAGCACGTTGGTCCCGATCGCGACGTTGTCGCGGAACAGGGAACCCGGGTGGACGCTGTTGTAGCCCACGCCGCCGACGGAGGCGGCGAGGTTCAGCACGACGTCCTGGCCCTTGCAGGCCCTCAGGCAGGACGCGGGATCGGCGAACTCCGCCTTCAGGAAGCGCACGTCCTTCCAGACCGCCTTGAGATTGCGCCTCTTGATCGGGCTCGGCCGGTCGGCGACGGTCACGCGGACGTTCCGTCCGGCCTTCAGAAGGAGCTCGACGACGTGGCTGCCGATGAAGCCGCCGCCTCCGGTGACGAGAACCTTCTTGTGATCCCAATAGCCCAAGCGGGCCAGATGATATCAATTCGAATCCCGGGCGCGGACGCAAAGAGCTAAGATGGCTCCATGCGCGGCAAAATCCCGGCGAAACCGCTCGTCTGGCTCGTGCTGGCGGCGGCTCTCGGCGGCCTCGCGGCGCGCGGATTCTACGCGAAGCGCATCTACGCGACGGTCTATCGCCCGGATCTCGACGGCTACGAGCAGTTGGGCGACTCCCTCTACGAGCGCGGGGAGCTCGCCCTCGTCCCGGGCCAGCCCACGTCGACGCGCGAACCGGGCTTCCCGCTGCTCATCGCGCGCCTCTATCGCCTTTCCGGCGGACGGCGGGCGTGGGTCGTGCTCGCCGCCCAAGCGCTGATGTCGCTGCTGATCGCGGCGATGATCGGGACGCTGGGGCGCGAGCTTTTCGGCGACGGCGTCGGCGCGGCCGCGTTCGCGGCCTACATGCTGTATCCGCAGTCGATCTATTACAGCGCTTCGTTGTATCGGGATACCTTCGCCTCGTTCCTGTTCACCGCGGCCGTCTTCGGCGCCGTCCGCGCGGCGCGGCCTCGCGGCGAGGGGCGCTGGCTCGCGCTGTCGGGCGTGTCGGCCGGCGTCCTGCTGATCACGGCCACCGCCGCGGGGGTCGGCGGCGTCGGCGCCTGCGCCCTGGCCCTGCTGACCTGCGGCAAAGGCCGCGGCCTCCGCCGCGCGGCTCTGTTCCTCCTGCCCGTCCTGCTGATCTCGGGGGCCTGGACCGCGCGCAACTGGCGCCTGCAGCACCGCTTGGTCCTGGGCAGCACGAACGGCGGCCTCGAGGTCTACCAAGCGATGATGGTCGAGCCCGACGACCTCGGCACGCCTCGCCAGCTCGAGTTCCTCCGCGACGATCCGTTCTGGAATTCCGCGCTGCTCCTGCCGGAGTCCGAGCGCAACGCCGCCCTGATCCGCAGGACTCTCGAGGTCGCGCGGGAGCGTCCCGCGCTCTACGCCCGTCGCGTCATCGTGCGCGTGGGCAAGCTTTGGCGGCTGTGGCCCTACAACCGCTCCTACGACGAGTCGTACCGCAAGATCTTCCTGATCAGCCTGCTGTCCGACGCCTGGATGGTGCCGCTCGGCCTGCTCGGCTTCGTCCTCCTGCGCCGCTGGCGCGAGGCGCCCGCGGTCTGGCTCTCGGTGCTGTGCTTGACCGCCTTCTACGCCGCCCTGCACGCGGTCATCCGCTATCGCCTGCCGGTCATGGGCTTCGTGATCCTCTCCGCCGTCGCGGCGATCGCCGCGGCCGGAGAGCGGCTGAGCGCCTCGCTCAGGGCCGCCCGGGCGCGGCCAGCCGCGTGATGACGGCGTAGTCGCGTCTTTGGCGGAGCCCGTCCTGGAGCCGGCTTCGCGCCTCGGCCAGGGCTTCTGGGGAGCCGCTTTCCCTGAACTTCTCCGACGCGATCGAAGCCAGCGCGAAATCGCTGTCCGCGTTCGTCGGATCGACGGAGAGCGCGTCCCGGAACAGGGCTTCGGCCTTCGCGCGATCGCCCGACGCCAGCGCCTCGCGCCCGCTCACGAACAAGGCGCTCGACGAGTAGAGCGCGAGCCAGTAGGGGATCGCCAGCAGCAGTCCGGCGGCGGCGGCGCCCAGAAACAGCGGCTTGATCCTTCGCGCCGGCGCCTCCCTCCCCGTCAGCAGGGCCGCGAGAAGCAAGAGAAGCACGAGCTTGTTGAGGAAATACTCGAGGTTGATGTGGATCGAGGCGAAGAGCAGGATCGCCGCCAAGGTCGCGGCCACCGCGCGCCGCTGCGCGCCGCTCCGGCCGCCCGCCGCCAGCGATCGGACGTAGCGCCAGGCCAGGAAAGCGGCCGTCAAGAAGCCCGCCGCGCCCGTCTCGACGAGAAGCTGGAAATAGAACGAATGCGCGTGGAGCGTGCCGTCCACACGACCGGCTTTGAAGAACGGATAGGCCGTCGCGAAGCCGCCCGCGCCGACGCCGGTCCACGGCGAGCTCCAGAACGCGCGCGCCGCCGCCCGCCACCACAGCACGCGGCTGACGCCGAGGACGGTCGGAACATGCTGCGACGCCTTGACGCCGACGATGACGGAGAACAGCGCCGCGGCGGCCGCCGCCGCGGCCGCGAAGAGCTTCCGATGCCTCCGGGCGGCCTCCCAGAAGAAGTCGCGCTGGTAGACCAGGAATCCGGCGAGGATCGCGACATAGGCCAGCCACGAGCGCTCGGCCATCAAGATGAAGCAGCAGGGCGCGAAAACGGCGAGCCAGGCCGGCCGCTCGAAGACCTTTTCCCAGAGGACGAAGAACCAGCACAAGGCGAAGCCGACGAGGACGTTGTCGTTGATGAGCGGGGCCTCGGTCTCGACCATGATCGTGCGCTGGGTGAATAAGAGTATGCCGATGTGGCAGGCGAGCGCGGCGAGGAAGGCGGCGCGCGTCCAGCGGGAATCCTTCTTCTCGACGACGCGGACGATGAAATACAAGGCCGAGTAGAAGGCGGCCAGCAGGAGCCCGACGACGGCCAGCTGCAGGCGCAGGTTCGACATCACCTGCGCTTTGTGGAGCTCGCTTCCGGGGGCGAGCCAGGAGCCGAACCTCACGGCCAACGGGACCAGCGAGACGGCGCAGGCCGAGAGGACGCGATCGAGTTGCGTTTCGTCCTCCACGACGTTCACGAAAAGCAAGGTCAGGAGGAAGCTGAAGATCCAGATCCAAGTCTCGAGGAGGGTCGTGTTGCGGTCGTACGCGCCGCGGAATGAGAGCGCGACCGCCGCCAGGAAGGCCGCCGCGGGCGCGAGCAGGGGAAGACGGATCGGCCTGCCGTCCGCCATGCGCCCCGCGAGGAAAGCGCAGGCGAGCGCCGTCGCCCAGGCGAACTCGACCGAAGCGGCCCATACGTCGTGCGCCGCCCGCGCGGAAGCGCCGAACCACACGGCGAGGACGAGGCCGGCCCTGATCAAGAACGCGTAATGCCGCCGGTACAGATCCAAGAGGCCGGACGACGACGGGGCCGTTTCGGGCATCCGCAGACGTTATCATTTCCCCCGCGGGCTTCCCGAGAGGAGCCGGAATGCTACAATCGCCCTCCATGGCGGAGCTCGAGCTGTCCGTCGTCATCCCGGCGCTCAACGAAGAGCGCACGATCGCCCACTGCGTCGAGAAGGCCCAGAAAGCCCTCGCCGCCCTCGGCGCTCCCGGCGAGGTCCTCGTCGCCGACAACGGCTCGACCGATCGGACCAAGGAGTTCGCCGAGAAGCTCGGAGCGCGCGTCGTCCCCGTCGACGGCAAGGGCTATGGGAAGGCGCTGCGCGGCGGCTTCGCGGCCGCCAAGGGCAAGTACCTCATCATGGCCGATGCGGACGGCTCGTACGACTTCGAGCAGGCCCCGCGCTACGTCGAAAAACTCCGCCAAGGCCTCGACCTGGTCGTCGGCAACCGCTTCCTCGGCGTGATCGACGAGGGCGCCATGCCGTTCCTGAACCGGCATCTGGGCACCCCCGTCCTCACGGCCATCATGAACATGCTCTTCCGCACCGGCCTCGGCGATACGAACTGCGGCATGCGGGGGCTGCGCAAGGACGCCTTCGAGCGCATGGGCCTCAAGGCCGACGGCATGGAATTCGCCACCGAGATGCTGGTCAAGGCCTCGCTGCTCAAGATGAAGATCGCCGAGGTTCCCTGTGACCTGCACAAAGACCTTCGCGACCGCCCTCCGCATCTGCGCCGCTGGCGCGACGGCTGGCGGCACCTGCGCTTCATGCTCTTATTCTCTCCGACTGGGACGTTCCTGTTCCCGGGCGCGCTTCTTCTTCTCCTCGGCGCTCTCGGCCTCGCCGTCGTGACCGGCCGCGACGTGCTGGCCCCCGACGCGGCCGCGTGGCTGGGCTCCCGGCACATCCTGACGAGTCTGCTGCTCTGGCTCACGGGAACCAGCGTGCTCGGCCTCGGAATCGTCGCCCAGGAAGCGGATTACCAAGAGCGCTTCGACGCGGACAACCGCCTCATCGCTTTTCTGCACAGAACGTTCAGCCTGGAGAAAGGCCTCGTGATCGGCGCGGGCCTCATCGTCGCGGGTCTCCTGGCGCTGGCCTACTTCCCCCTCTCCTACTACTTCGGGCTGTTCCCGATGGGCGGGGAGGCCGCGCGCCTCGATTTCGCGGTGATCGCGATCGCTCTGGTGCTCACCGGCGTGCAGTGCGCCTTCGCGTCCTTCGCGCTCGGCCTGTTCTACCTGCGCGTCAAATGACCGAGTCGCACTCGGACTTCTACGAGCGCTGGTCCGCCGCCGCAGGGCCCTACTTCGGCTGGCAGTTCGAGCAGTTCGCGCCGTACGTCGGCAAGCGCGCCGTCGACGTGGGCTGCGGATTGGGCAGCTTCGTCCCCAACTTCCTCCGGCATGGCGTCGAGGCCTACTGGGGCGTCGAGCCCGACGCCGACCTGCGCCGGCTCTTCAAGGAGCGCCACAAGGACCCCCGCGCGCACCTGACCTTCGTCACCGACGCGACCGACCCCAAGCTCGTCGACGAGATGAAGGCCTTCGGCACCGACACGGCCTTCAGCGTCAACGTGATCGAGCACATCGAGCGCGACGACTTGGCGCTGAAGCACATGATCCAGGGCACCAAGCCCGGCGGGCACATCTGCCTGCTGGTCCCCGCGCACCCGTTCCTCTACGGCAGTCTCGACGCGCTCGACCATCACTTCCGCCGCTACACGAAGGCGACGATGCGCGACCTCGTCGCGCGCGCCGGCGGCGAGAGCGTCGAATGGGTGGACCTCTACTACTTCAACGCCATCGCCTCGTTCGGCTGGTTCCTCAAGGGACGCGTGCTGAAGGAGACCAAGCAGGCCGACGAGAACTGGGCGGTGATGAACATGGTCCTGCCCGTCGTGTCGCGGCTGGAGAAGCTCGCGCGGCCGCCGTTCGGCTTGTCGCTGATCGCCGTCCTCAAGCGACGGTAGCGTCCCTCGTCTAGTGGGACGGACTTCCACCCTTCTTCAGCATTTCGACATGAGACGGCCACTTGAAAGTACTTCTTGATGCTTTCACCCATCGATTCCAATCGCCGCAAGCCTGATTCCCATTTTCTTTCGTCATGTTCGGGATCTTCGTACCCGTTATCCGTCGCAGGTAGTTCTGCAAATCAGTCGCAAAGAGCTCTTCGGGCAGATCCCGAGCGCAAATCAGATTGATGACGACTCCCGGGATGGAATACTGTCGCGCGACGAAATCGAGATCTTCCGCGGCGGCCAGCTTGCTCTCGGGCGTACCGTAAAAGAAATCCTTAAGCGCCAATGCGATATTGGATTCCGGATCCGCCAACCGAATATCCTTCCGCTTATTTTGCTCCCACCAAATCCGCCAAGCCTTCACATAACTCAAAAGGTCGTCGGTGTCTTCGTCACGAATAGCGGCCTGCGGCGCCGGCGTCGCGTTCTCAAACAGGGTCGCATAAGCCGAAAGGCCGACGTCATCCAGCGCAATTCGGAGCGGCTTCCCTTCCGTGCTTCGCTCGTATTCCTCCGCGAGTACGTCGAGATAGACGGGGATATAGAGCCGTCCGTATCGGATCAGCTCTTTATGCTCCCGATCTCGTTCCGCTTTGGGAACGCGTTTCCGGCCGGACGACAGAATCAGCGATTTTATCTTCGCGCTCTCATCCGGCGTGGGGTCGAAATGATCCGTTTGCTCGTAGAGAAGCGCCTTTCCCCTCGGGCGTTCGCCCCCGGCGATCGCGGATATCGATGTGATGAGAAGCGCGAGCATCAAGAAAAATCTGAGCTCCATAACCTTCAGCGAACTCAGTCCTTCTTGCCGAACGACAGCCAAAGCCGGAGCTTCAGCAAGGTCATTCCATAATGGAAGCCGAAGCGGAGGATGCGGGCCTTCGATTCTCCGTTCTCGCGCGGAAAGTACGCGTAGGGGATCTCGAGGATCTTCTTCCCGCTGCCCCACAGCCGGCCCATGAGCTCGGCGACGACGTCGTAGTACAACGCCTCGCTCGGCGTGTTCTGCACGTCCTGAGCGAGATAGAGACGGAAGCCGCCCGAGATGTCGGTGAGCGGCGAGCCGAGCACGGTGCGGTAGGCGAAGTTGAGGACGCGGCTGAGCATCTTGCGGCCCGCGGGGCGCGCGTCGGAGCCGCCGGCGAGATAACGCGAGCCCATGACCACCGAGTACTTCTCGCGCTCGCGCCAGAACTGCGAGAACATCTCCATCGGATGCGCGGAGTCGGCGTCGAGAGTGAGGATCCACTTTCCCTTCGACAATGCCAAGCCTTCGCGATAGGCGTTTCCGTACCCGGGCTTCGACTGCCGGACCACGCGCGCGCCCGCGGCCGTCGCCTTCGCGACCGTGTCGTCGCTGGAGCCGCCGTCGACGACCAGAAACTCGAAATTCGGGACGAGCGCCGTGACCGCGGGCTTCATCTTGGCGACGAACGAAGGCAGGGAATTGCCCTCGTTGAGCGTCAAAGTGAGGACCGTCAGCTCGGGGGCTTCGGCGCTCACTTGAGCGGTTCGGCGAGACGGTAGGTGTCCGCCTCGTAGTTCGTGCCGTGGCGGGGACCGTACGTGATGGACAGGAACACCGTGTCGGCCAGCGCCACGACCGTGTGCGCCTCGCCCTTCGGGCTGACCGCGAGCCCGCCGGGGCCGAGGATCGCCGACCGCGTCTTGCCCTGGCCCTTGCGCGACAGATACTTGATCTTGCCGCTCACCACGTACGTGTACTGCACCGACTTCTTGTGGAAGTGGTTGCCGCGCGAGACGCCCTTCTTGGACGTGATGATCGTGATCGCGTTGACGGGCACGTCGTCGAGGATGTCGCTGATGGTCCCGCGGGCGTCCTTGAAATCGATCTTTCGCTGAAAGACTTTCATGTCAGCCCACGATGCGGGGACGAGGGATCGGGATGATGAACTTGCCGCCGCGCTTCGTGTAATCCTTGAGATTGGCCATGATCTCCTTGGAAAAATTCCAGGCGAGCAGGAGCGCGTAATCGGGCATCTCCTCGAGGAGCTTGGCGTCGGAGTACACCGGGATATGGCTGCCGGGCGTGAAGCGCCCGATCTTGAGCGTCGACTTCTCCGTCACGAAGTCGAGCGTCTCCGTCCCGATGCGGCAGTAGTTGAGGAGCGTCATGCCCTTGGCCGGCGCGCTGACCGCGACGACGCTCTTGCCCTGGTGCTTGAGTCCCTGCAGGAGCCAGGTCAGGTCCTTGCGGTTCTTCTCCACCGCCGCCGCGAAGCGCCGCAGGCTTTTCTCCTCGTGAAGACCGCGCGCGGCCTCCTGCTTGAGCGTTTCCTTCACGCGGCTCGTGATCTTGTGCCGCCCCGGGCGGCCGACGAAGACGCGGAACGAGCCGCCGTGGATGCTCTGCATCCGGACGTCGAAGACCTCGAGGCCGCGGCTGCGGAAGAACGGGATGAGAGGCTTGAGCGAAAGGTAAGAGAGGTGCTCGTGATAGATGGTGTCGTACTCGAGGTTCTTGATGAGGTCCAGGAAGTGAGGGGCTTCCAAGATAAAAACGCCGTCCTTCGTGAGCAGCGTCTCGAGGCCTTTCGTGAAGTCGAACAAATCATTTATGTGAGCGAAGCAATTGGAGGCCGTGATCACCGCGGCCCTCCCGTGCTCCTTGCGGATCTCCGCCGCGAGCTCCGCGCTGAAGAGCTCGTTGAGCGTCGGGATCCCGTTCTTCTCCGCGATGCGAACGATGTTGGCCGCGGGATCGATGCCCAGGATCCGCGTGCCGCGGTCCTTGAAGTTGCCGAGCAGCACGCCCACGTTGCTGCCGACGTCGATGACCAGGTCCTTGGCGCCCAGCCCGAAGCGCTCCACCGCCTCGGCGGCGAACGCGCCGAAATGCTCGCGCCCCGTGCGCGTCGTCGAGGCCTCGTACGGGTAGTCGTGCCGGTAGAGGATCTCCGGCGAGACGACGTAGCTGAGCTGGGCCAGGCCGCAAGCGCGGCACATGAGCACCTCCAGCGGGAAATAGGCGCGCGGGTAGCTGAGCTGCTCGTGGCGCAGGAACTCGTCGGCCGGGGGCATGAAGCCCAGGTCCAGGAAACGGTAGAGGTCCTCGCTCCGGCACATTCGGCAGATCATGATTCTTCCATTAGACCAATTTCCGGCCTAGGACGAAAATGGAACGGCCGAAACTGCGCCCGACCAACGGGTCGAGAACGCGGCTGATGGGGAAAACGGTCCAATCGTAGAGCTTCATCGACCATGGCGTCACGTTGCCGTCGCCGATTCCCAAAAGCTTGTAGATCCACATGACCAGCCAGCCCAAAGAGTCGACGTAACGGACCTCCTCGATCTGGAAGCCGGCGGCCTGAACCTTTCGGACCATCTCCTCACGGCTATAGCGGCGATAGTGATTGACGAGCTTGTCCAATTGACCGTAAAGAGAGGGACCGGCCGGATGATAGAGAGAGATCAGCCCGCCGGGCTTGAGCTTGGAGTTGAGCTGGCGGAGGATCGCCTCATCGTCCTCGATGTGCTCGAGGACGTTCACGCTCAAAATGGCGTCGTATCGGCCCTGGAGCTCGTCCAAAGAGGCCGCGACCTTTCGCGCGAGTTTGGCGAGCACCGGATGAAACTGTAATTCGGTCTCGACGACGTCGATTTTCTTTCCCGCGTTCAGAAAACGGCCCGTGAAATCCCCCAAACCGGGGCCGAGCTCGAGGACCTCCCCTTGTTTGGGAAATTTGTTGGTGGCCAGCCTGAACACGTAGTCGTTGTAATGAACGAGAGAGCGCGTCGCGAGCAGATGGCTCGTGCCGAGATACTCGGACTTGTCGAGGTCGTGGCCTTCCATGGACTATGATTCCAGCTTGCCCGTCTTCCGATCCAGCCACACGGCTTTTCCGGACGGGATATCGCAATGATCGCTCGCCAGTTCCAGGAATGCGGGAACGGCCTTTTCCGGAGTCTTGAGCGTCGCCGGATCCTCGCCGGCAACCGCCTCGGCGCGCATCTTCGTGCGCGTCGCGGTCGGGTTGACGGAATAAAAACGGATGCCCGCGTCCTTGCCCTCCTCGGCCCACGCCTGCGTGAGCCCCTCGAGCCCGAACTTGCTCGCCGCGTAAGGGCCCCAGCCCGCCGAGGCCTTGCGCCCCTGTCCCGAGGAGACGTTGATCACGCAGCCCCGGCGGGCGGCGAGCATGGAGCCCCGCAGGACCTCGCGCGTCACGTAGAAGGCGGAATTCAGATTGGCGGCAAGGACTTCGCTCCAGTCCGCGTCGGAGACCTCCGCCAGCGGCTTGATCGGCCCGAGGATGCCCGCGTTGTTGATGAGCACGTCGATGCGGCCGAGCTCCTTCACCCCGCCCGCGACGAACGCCGCGACCTGCGCGGAGACGGACACGTCGCAGCGCTCGGCCTTGACCTTCGCGCCGAGCGCGCGCGCCTCGCCGGCGGCCGCCTCGAGCTCGGCCGGCGTCCGGCTGCACAGGAGGAGCGCGGCGCCCTCGCGCGCGAAGCCCAGCGCCAGCGCGCGGCCGATGCCCCGACCTGCGCCGGTGATCAGGACCGTCTTCCCCTCGAAGCGCTTCACGACGCCTTCTCCTCGAGCCGCGAGGCGATGACGTCGAGCGCGTGCGCGCAAAACAAGATCATGAAGGGCATCATCGGGAGACGATAGCGGATGATGGACCAAAATAACATATAGGTGAACGTGACGGAGAACACGGTGACGAGGAACAAATCCGCCTCCGGGTAGCGCCGTCCCGCGAGGAGCATCCCGACGAACCCCAGCGGGATGATCCAGCCGTCCGACAACAGCCCGATCCATTTGATCAGCCGGTAGTGGAAGGCGTAGGCCCGCGCGTACGGATAGAGTCGCCACAGCTTCGCGAAGCTGCGCAGGACGAAGCCGGCGTACCGGGCCGGCTGTTCCCGGATGAAACGCAGCGCGCCGCGGTAGAACACGCGGTCGCGCTCGGTCTCGGGCAGCTTCGAGGCCTCCTGGACGACGGGGTCGCGCGTGACGTAGCCCGGCTCGGCGTCGGTCCCCGCGACGTCGTTGGGGACAATGATGCCGATGTACATGTGCGCCCCGCCGCCGTTGATGCCGAGGATGAAGCGATGGAAGAGACGCTCGTTCCGGACGGTCCAGACGGAGCACAGCGACAGCATCACCCCGAGATAGACGATGGCTCCTTTGAAGTGCTCCCGCTTGGTCCGCATTCCAAGGCACACGATCGCCGGAGCCAGCATCAGGCCCGCCGGGAGCAGGGCGGAGTTCGTCAGCGCGCAGCCTCCCGCCGCGAGGCCGGGCCATGCCCAGGCCCGGAGCGAAGAGGAGCGGGCCGCGCGGAGGACCAGCCACACGGTGAAGGCGAGGAGGAACGTTTGGAAGGTTTCGCGCTCCTGAGTCGCCGTGTAGTACAGAAATTGAGGATAGAACGTCGCGATCACGGCGGCGAGCCATGCGGTTCGCCTTCCGAAGATCTCACGGCCCAGCAGGAAGACCAGCGCGATCGTGAGCAATCCAAAGAGACAATTGATCGCCTGTCCGGCCCGATAGCTCGGTCCCGAGACGAGATACGCCGCCGCGAGAAGAACGGGGTAACCGGGCTCGCGCGCCGCGGTGGGATTGCCCGCGGGATCCGCGATGATGCCCCGGTGGTAGATGCTCTCGGCGATGGTCTCGTACCAGTTAAGGTCGGGGATGGAGCGGTTCGGGCCCCACTGCGGGAATTTCCAGCAGTAGGCCGCGCGCAGGACCAACCCCGCCAAGAGCAGCGCGGCGAGCCAGCGGCGCTCGCGCGAGGCCGGCGGCGCGGATTCGTTCTTCATCGAGGCCGTTTCAGGCGGTAGACGTCGATCTGCGGGTCGGCCGTCGTCGACGTCGGCTCGATCGCGATGAAGGGCACGAGCTTCGCCCGCGGGAACTCGGCCGCCAGCTCGTAGCGGGACAGGTTCGGCTCCATGCCGGGGCGGTCGTCGTAATCGGGAGACGTCACGACCGCGTACGGAGGCAGGCTGGCCGGGGGCAGGGTCGCGAACAGATGGGCGCTCTCGATGAGCCGCAGCTCGTACTTGTCGTAGCGGAAGTAAGGCGCGTTGGAGGGCTGCGGCAGGCGCAGCAGGCCGATCGCCGAGCCGGGCGGGACGTTCGCCTCGATCCAGGCGCCCGCGCGCGCGTGCGTCGAGGAATCGCCCGAATCGGCGGCGAAATTATGCGCGTACGTGGCGCCGGACAGGAGCGTGTACGCCAGCGTCAGAGCCAGCGCGGCCGCCGCGGCGGGGCGCAGCCTCGACTTGGACGCGAGCAGATCGGCGGCCGCGCGCCCGGCGAGCAGCAGGCCCACCGCCAGGAAGCCGAGGAAATAGCGCACCTGGCGGACGTCGACGACGTCGCCGATCGTGCTCATCATCGCCAGCCCCGCGAGGAAGGCGAACAGGCACACCCAGAGAGCGGGCTCGCGGCGCCCGCGGATCAGCGCCCAGGCCGAGCCCGCCAGGACCAAGGCGAGGACCGGCCACGTCAACGCGCTCGCGAGGGCGCCGCTCAAGAAGAGGAACGGATGCGAGGGGACGAAAGCGCTCCAGCCGCTGAGCACCTTCATCTCGGCGCGCGCCGACGTCCAATCGAGGAGCCAATACGGGTTCGTCAGGAAGAACGCCGCGGCGCTCGCGGCCCCCGCGATGAAGAGACCCTTCGCCTCGGCGACACGGCTCGCGGGCCGCGCCTTGATCCTGAGGGCTCCGACGAAGCCCACCAGCAGGCAGGCGGGCCAGGCCGCGAGGAAGGCGCCGACCGCCAGCCCGGAGACCGCGCCGGCCGCCGCGTACGCGGCGACGCCTCCGGACTCGAGCAGATCCAAGCTCAGGTCCAGCGTCCACAACAGGAAAAGGGACCACAGCATGTGGTTCTTCATCACGTGGGCCTGCACGACGACTCCGGGGGAGAAAAGGAAGAGCAGCGCGGCGTAGAAGCCGGCGTCGGAGCCGAGACGGCGGCGGCCGATCCTCAGGAGCATCAGCGCGCAGCCGAGAAAGCAGGCGACGGTGTACAGCCGCCCGACGAAATAAAGCGAGGCCATCTGTCCGGGGTTCGCGAGATACGGGGCCATCGACGTGTGCAGGGACGCCAGGCCGATCGCGGCGCCCGCGGCGAGCGCGGCGCCGAGCGAGTAGACGTACGCGCCGCCGTAGGTGAAGAGATGAGGATTGAGCTCGAGCCGCCAGGGCCGCATGCGCGACAGGATGATCAAAAAGCTCTGCTCGTCCTCGTGCGCGGACCGCAGATAGAACGACCGCGCCGAGTTGAGCAGCAGCGGCGGCGGCTCGGTCCAGCCCGGCGGGATATTCTGGACGCCGCGAAACGGCGCGGCCCAGGACTCGGTGCTGACCATGATGTCCGAGCCGAACGAGTCGTGGAGCGAGGCCCAGGAGGACTGCAGGCGCGCGCGGAACTCGGGAGTGTCCGCGCCGGGCGGCAGCACGCGCTGGATCCGCTCGCGCGAGGGGAGGCCCCAGCGCAATCCCCACAGGCCGAGGGCCAAGGCGAGGCCGGCGAGCAGCGCCGGCCGGAGGAGCCGGCGCTCGCTCACGGGAACACCGAATCGGCCGCGCCCGCGGCGAGCAGGACCCCGAACGCCGCGAACGCCGCCCAGGGAGTCGCCAGCGGCGCGCCGGCGAGCGCGGCCGCCGGCCAAGCCGCGGCCGCGAGGACTCCGGCGAGGCGGTCGCCGCGCAGGCGGATCGTCTCGTGGACGCACAGCGCGCCCGCGGCGAGGAAGAAGGCCGCGGCGGCGCCTCCGAAGCCGCGCCAGCCCGCGCACGCGGCGCCGGCCAGCACGAGCGCCAGGCCGGTCTCGGCGCGCCAGCCGCCGCGGCGCGGCTTGAGCCGCAAGAGCAGGCGCACGTAAGCCGGCGCCAGCTTCCACGCGTTGGCTTTCGAGATGCCGCCCACGCGGGGCGCGTAATGGATGGGCAGTTCGATGACGCGGCCGCCGGCGGCGAGGATGCCGACCATCAGGTCCTGCTGGACGGAGAAGTCGGTCGCGCCGGACTGGACCGCGCGCGCCGCGGGGCCGGAGTAGAGCCGGAACCCGCTCGACGACTCGCGCACCGGCAGTTCCAGCACGCGGCGGCTCACGAGATTGAGCGAGCGGCTCAGGATCTGCCGCGTCATGTCCATCTGCGCGGAGCCGCCGCGGCAGTAGCGCGAGCCGACGATGAGCTCGGCGTCGCCGCGCCGCGCCCAGAAGGCCTCCAGCGCCTCGGGCGCGTGCGAGCCGTCGGCGTCCATCAAGACCACGCGGTCGGCGGCGGCGGCGGCGATGCCTTCGCGCACGGCGGAGCCGAAGCCGCGGCCCTGCTGGCGCATCACGCGGGCGCCGTGCGCCTCGGCGACGGCGGCGGTGTCGTCTTTCGAGCCGCCGTCGACGATGAGCACCTCGCCGCGCACGCCGAGCTTGTCGAACAGCGCCCTCAGACGCGGCAAGAGCACCTTGAGGCCGTCGGACTCGTCGAGAGTGGGCAGGACGACGGAGAGATCGGGCTTGCCGCTCACTTGAGGAACCTGTCGCGGGCCCAAGGCAGAAGAGAGGACCGGCCGTAAAGGGCGTGCATCGTCAGATACGCGCGCGGCGAAGCGACCGCGAGCAGGAGCGTGGACAGCTTGAACGCGTTGAACGCCGAGGCCGGAAGCTCGCGCTTGAGCTCCGACCACGCGTCGAGGGCGCCGGACCTGTCGCCGCGCCAGCCGCGCAGGAGGATCACCTTCGTCATGCGGTCGAGGAGCTTGGCGCGGCGGCCTTCGGGAGGAAGGGTGCGGCCGTTCGCGCGCAGGCGGGCATCGAGCAAGGCTTCGAGCCGGGTCGAGATCGAGAGATAGCGCTCGAGACGATCGGCGCGCCAGTTCATGCCCTGGAAGGAGTTGGTCTCGTGGATGCGCAGGCCGCCCAATATGCCGGGAACGGTCCGTCCCGTCCCGAAGAACAAAATATGCTTCGAGACGTACTCGTCGGCGTACAGCTTCAAGTCCTCGGGAATCGGAGAGATCTTGTCGAGGGCGGAGCGGCGCACGGATACGCCCGAGGTCCCGATCAGGACGTCTCGGCCGGCGAGGACATCTTCGAGACGAATGCTCGCCGGCGGGAATGAGCGCGGCTGCGCGAGGGGCTTCCCGGAAACGTCCACTGGCTCCATCGCATTTTGAACGAATGAGGACTCGGGGTGAGCGGAGAACTCGGCGAGAACGGCCTTGATCTTACCGGGGTACCAAACGTCGTCCCCGTCCAAGAAACAAATGACCTCTCCCCTCGCTTCTCGAACGGCCGCGTTGAAGGCGGCCGCTTGGCCGGCGTTCTTTTGGACGATCAACCGGGCGTCCGGCGCGCAGCGCCGGACCGCCTCCGCCGTCTTATCCGTAGAACCATCGTCGACAACGATGAGTTCCCATGTTTTGCCGCCCCAATCTTGATCGCGGATGCTTTTAATGGCGGCCTCGACGTAGGGTTCATGGTTGTAGCAGTCCACCAGGGCGGTGACCGAAATGGAACCCATGGGTCAATTTACTATATTCCCCGCATGTTGATGCCCTGCCCGCTGTGCGGCGGAACCGGTCCCAAGACGCTGGTGCGCGAGCACGAAGGCTACCGCCTGTACGACTGCCCCGAGTGCGGGCTGGGCTACTGCGAGCCCTTCAAGAACCCCGGCCCCGAGTACTACGAGCACAACACCGATCAGTACTCCGTCGCGATCGAAGAGCGCACGGACCCCATGTCGTTCGAGTACGACGAGGCGCTCGCCTTTCTCGCCAAGAACCTTCCGCGCGGCGCGCGCCTGCTCGACGTCGGCTTCGGCACCGGCGGATTCCTGTTCCGGACCAAGGCGGCTGGATTCTCGGTCTCCGGCGTCGACTTCAACTCCGCGCGCGTCACGGCGCTCAAGTCGCGCGGCTTCGACGTGTTCGCCGGCGGGCTGCCGGATTTCGCCCGCCGGGCGCCGCCCGCTTCCTTCGACGCGATCACGATGTTCGAGGTGATCGAGCACGTCGACGATCTCGGCGCATGGCTGGGCGCGGCCAAGTCCCTGCTCAAGCCCGGCGGCGTCTTCGTCGTGGGCGCGCCCAACCGGAACCGCACCTTCGACCCCTTTCAGGGACCCGGCCTCGAGGCCATCGACAATCCCCCGCATCACCTGACGCGCTGGAGCGCGGCGTCGCTCTCCGGCGCGCTGACGCGCCACGGCTTCGAGGTGCTCGAAAGCCGCCCTCTCGGCTACCCCCTGCCGATGCTTCAACTGATCCTGCGTTATCGGCTCAGCTTCGGCATGGCGCGGAAAGCGCTCAAGGTCGAGCAGGTCCGCTACGCGCCCTCCGGCAGCGCGGCGCCGGCCGGCTCGGGGCTCGTGAAGGCCTTGGTGGCGGCGAAGTCCGCGGCCATCGACGGCGCCGCCCGGCTCATCTATCCCTTCTTTCTCGCCGCGTACACGCTTTTCGGCTGGCAGGGCGTGCCGCTCATCGCGATCTCCCGGCGCCCGTCGTAGGAGCGATTTGCTTCCGCTTGCCGCGGAAGAAAGCCCGGAACTGCTCCACGACGTAATCCGCGTCGCCGGGCGTCATGTACTGGTGGCAGCCGATGTAGAAGCCCGAGCGGTTGAGCATCCGCGCCACGGGGTATTTCGGCTCGAGGTCGCCGAACAGCTTTTTATAGACCGGCTGATTCAAGAGCGGCAGCAGGTCGCGCGTCTCGACGCCGCGGTCCTCCAGGAAATTGACCAGCGCCGTCTTGTCCTCGCCGCGCAGGACGAGGCCGTAGAGCATGTGCGTGTGGTCGCGGTCGGGAGGGCACGTCGGCAGCTGCAGCCGGTCCTCGAACTCGCGCAGCGCGGCGGTCAGGCGGTTGGCCATGCCGACGCGCGCCTTCACGATCGCGGACTTCTCCTCGAGCTGGGCGAGGCCGAGCGCCGCCTCGAGCTCGGTGGCGCGGAAGCTGTGGCCGACGGAGACGAACTGGAAGCGCTTGGCGACGATCTCGTGCAGGCGCTTGCCGGCCGCGCCCGCGTCGTCGTCGATGGAGAGGTAGATCGAGTCGCGGCCGTGGTTCATCAGGCTGCGCAGGCGGATGTGCAGGTCCGGGTCGCTCGTCGTCGCCAGGCCGCCGACGCCGGTCACGATGTAGTGCGCGACGTACGTCGAGAAGCAGCCGATGTCGCCGAGCGAGCCGACTTTGCGCCCCTTGTAGCGCGCGAACATCGTCTCCGCCGAGTCCTCGACGATACGCAGGCCGTGCCTCACGGCGATCGCGCGGACCGGGTCCATGTCGGCGGGCAGGCCGAGGAGATGGACCGGCATGATCGCGCGGGTGCGCTTGGTCAGCTTGGCCTCGATCTTGAGCGGATCGATGTTGTACGTGAGCGGGTCCACGTCGACGAACACGGGCGTCAGGCGGTTGTGGAGCACGACGTTGGACGTCGCGATGAAAGTGACGGCCGGGACCAGGACCTCGTCTCCGTCCCTCCAGCCGTATTTCTCCTTGAGCGCCTGGACCGCCAAGTGCAGGGCGCTGGTGCCCGAGTTGCAGAAGATGGCATGGCGGCTGTCGTGCTCGGCGGCGAACGCGGCCTCGAAGCGCCGGTGGAAAGGCCCGTAGGACAGACGGTTGGCGTCGAGCGCCTGCGTCACGTAGCGGCGCGCGCGCGGGCTGACGGCGAAGCCGCCGACCCCAATCTCGCGCCGCGGCCTCGCCGGTTTCATCGCCCGCATTCTAGCGAAAAAATTGAGACAATACGCCCCGTGAGGATCGCGCTGGACGTCTCGGCCGCGCTCGATGGGGCGAGCGGCATCGGCTTCTATATCGAACGGCTCACGGCTGCCCTGGCGTCCGCCGCCCCCGAGCGGGAGTTCGTGCTGACCTCGGCGTTCTGGCGCGGCGGCCGGCGCCTCGAGGACGCGGCTCTGCCCCGCGCGCGCAACGTCACCCGCGTCCGCTTCGCCGCCCCGCAGCGCCTGCTCCTGCCGGCCGAGGAGTTCGGCGGCCTCTCCTGGCGCGAGCGGCGCTTCCGGGCGCTGGGCGTGGACGCCGTCCACGGGCTCGGCAACGTCCTGCCGCCGCTGTCGAGGCTGCCCGGGATCGTGACCGTGCACCACGTCGGCGGCGGAGCGCCGCCGGGAGCATGGGCCGACTTTTTCTTCAATAAGCTTCCACGGCGTTCCGCCGAGCGCGCGGACCGGGTCATCGCCGTGTCCGAGCGCACGCGCGCGGAGGCGCTCGCGGCCTGGGGCCTCGACCCGAGGCGAGTCCGCGCCGTGCACGAGGGCGGCCCCGACGCCGTGTTCCGGCCCGGCGGCGGTGCGCCCGGCGGCGCGCCCTACGTGCTCCACGTCGGCGGCCTTTCCGTGCGCAAGAACGTCCCCGCGCTCCTGCGCGCCTTCGGCGCGATCGTCGAGAAGAACCCCGCCCGCCCGCTGCGCCTGCTCCTCGCGGGCCGGCCCGGCGAGGCGTCGGCCGAGATCGCGCGGCTGTCCGCGGCGCCTCCCCTGGCTGGACGCGTCGAGCTCCTCGGCGAGGTGCCGCGCGAGAAGCTCGTCGCGCTGTACCAGGGCGCGGCGGCCGTCGCGATGCCGTCGCTCGTCGAAGGCTTCGGCTTCCCCGTCCTCGAGGCGATGGCGTGCGCCGCGCCGGTCGTCGCCGCCGACGCGGCCGCCCTGCCCGAGATCGCGGGCGGCGCCGCCCTGCTGTTCGATCCCGACGATCCGGACGGCCTGTCTCGGGCGCTCGCCTCGATACTCGACGATGCGGACCTGGCCGCCGACCTGCGCCGCCGCGGCGCGGCGCGAGCCGCGGCCTTTTCGTGGGAGAAGGCGGCGCGCGAGACCCTCGAGGTGATCGACGCCGCGCGGGCCGAGCGCCTGAAAAGCTAGAATCGGACCGTGCTCGAGTACGCGTTTCTGACCTTCGGTTCTTTGTTCGCGATCGTGGATCCCTTCGCGGCGATCCCGACGTTCCTCGCGCTCACGTCCAACGACACCCCGGAGCAAAGGCGCTCCATGGCCCGCACCGCCTGCTTCATCTGCGCGGCCGTCATGTCCGTTTTCGCCGCGCTGGGGCCGGCGCTGTTCCGCCTGTTCGGGATCACTTTGCCCGCCTTCCAGGTCGCGGGCGGCCTCGTCCTGCTCCTCTCCGCGCTCGACATGATCCGCGCGCAGAAGTCCCCGCTCAAGGAGACCCCCGAGGAGTTCGCCGAGGGCATGAACAAGGACAGCATCGCGGTCACGCCGCTCGCGGTCCCCTTGCTCGCCGGCCCGGGGGCGATCACGACCTCGATCGTGCTCGGGCAGCGCGCCGCGACGCTCTGGCACAAGGCGGTGTTCTTCGCGCTGATCGGGCTCGTCGCCTTCGTGACCTATTGGACGCTGACGCTGGCCGCCGACAGCGCCAAGAAGTTCTCCCCGACGATCCTGAACATCATCACGCGCCTGATGGGCCTTCTGCTCGCGGCGATCGGCGTCCAGTTCATCCTGTCGGCGCTCAATCTCGGATGAGCGGGCCGCTCTTCTCGGTCATCATCCCGACGTACAACCGCGCCGCCTCGGCCGCCGCGGCCGTGCGCTCCGTGCTCGCGCAGACCGACGCGCGCTGGGAATGCCTCGTCGTCGACGACGGCTCGACCGACGGGACGCGCGCCGCCCTGTCCGGCTTCACGGATCCGCGCCTGCGCTTCTTCTGGAACGAGAAGAACCGGGGCCAGCACGCCTGCCGCAACCAGGCCCTGCGCGCCGCGCGAGCGCCGTGGATCGCCTTCCTCGACTCCGACGACCTGTTCCTTCCCGGGCGCCTGGCGGCGCTGGCGGCGGCGATCGAGTCCCGGCCCGGGACGGGCTTCTGGTTCACGAACGCCTACGTGCACCGCTGGGGCCGCCTGACCGGCCTGCTCTTCGATCCCGCCCGCGGGATCCCCGAAGGGAAGGTGCCCGGCTGGTACGCGGTCGGCGACCGCTGGCTGCCGTACGTCACGACGATGGTCTGCGTGCGCCGCGCGGCGTTCGACGAGACCGGCTTCTTCCGTGAGGACCTGCGGATCTTGGAGGACACGGAGCTGTACGCGCGCATGTTCGCGCGCGGCCTCGAGGTCGGCGTCCTGCGCGAGCCTCTCGCGGTCCGGTTCATCCACGAGGGCCAGATCACGCGCGACCACGAGCGCGACTTCCTCGAGTCGATGGAGGCGCTGAAGAGCTCGGGAGCGCCGGCCGAGGTCGCCGCGGAGCACCGCGCGCGCGTCGCGCGCGAGGTCGCGGGCTATCTTTGGAAGTCGCTCAAGCCCGCGGCGGCGCGGGCCCTGCTCGAGCGCGAGCTCGGCGGCCGCGCCCGAGGCGGCCTCCTTTGGTGGGCGACGTTCGTCCCACCCGTCCTCCTGGCCCCCGCGCGCGCCGCGCGCGAGGCCCTGCTGCGCCTGCGCTGGAGCGCCTTCGCCCCGGCCGAATACCGCGAGGCGGGAAAGCTCGTCGACGCGCTGTTGTCCGGCGCGTCATAACATCGAGACGACGCCGCGCTGGGCGCCCGCCGGGGCCGACGCTACACTGTCTTCATGGGACGCGCGGCCGCCGGGCCGATGCGGAGACTCTCCGCCGGGCCTCCCGGGCACAGACGCCCGAGAGCGGATTTGCGTCGCGCCCACGTCGCCAAGGGCATCATCACGCTGTACCGCAACGCGCCCATCGGGATCGCGCGGCTCTCGCCGGAGGGCCGCTTCCTGCGGGCCAACGCCGCCCTGACGCGGCTCCTGGGCTACTCGGAGCGCGAGATGCGCCTTCGGGATTTCGACGCGGTGACGCACCCGGAGGACGTCGACCACTGCCGGCGGCTCTTCTTCCGCCTCCAGCGCGGCGAGATCGACCGCTTCGAGATGGAGAAGCGGTTCCTGCGCAAGGACGGCGCCGTCGTCTGGGCGCACGTGGCCGTCGCCGCGGTGCGCCGCGGCGGCCGCCTGCTTCACACGGTGGGCTTCGCGACGGACATCTCCCGGAGGAAGCGCGCCGAGGCGAGGCTGCAGCGGCTCACGGCCGAGCTCGAGCGGCGCGTCGGCCTGCGCACCGCGGACCTCGCGCGCTCCAACGAGGCGCTCGAGGTCTACGCGAACGCGGTCTCACACGACCTCAACGCCCCCCTCCAGAAGATCTCCATGTCCGCGGAGCTGCTCCGCGAGCGCGCGGAGGGGAAGCTCGATCCGCAGGACCTGGACCATCTCTCGCGCATCTGCCGCTCGGCGTCGCGCATGGCCAAGCTCATCGCCGACGTGCTCGTCCTCTCGCGAGTGGGCCGCGAGAAGCTTCCCCTCGAGTCCGTCGATCTCAACGCCGCGGCGGCCGACGCCGTGTCGGACCTGGAAACGGCGTTCGCGGAGAGCGGCGGCGCGATCGAGATCGGGCGCCTGCCGACCGTGCGCGCCCACGCGAGCCACATGCGGCAGATCATGCAGAACCTGATCTCCAACGCGCTCAAGTTCCGCCGCGACGACGAGATCCCCCGCATCGAGATCGCCTCGGCCCCGAATCCGGAGGGCGGCGTCGACATCACGGTCCGCGACAACGGGATCGGCTTCGAGCAGAGGTTCGCCGAGCAGATCTTCGAGCCTTTCCGCCGCCTCAACGCCGCCTCCGATTACGAGGGCAGCGGGATCGGCCTCACGACGTGCCGCCGGATCGCCCGCCTCTACGGCGGCCGCATCCGCGCGATCGGCGCGCCGGGCCGCGGCGCGACCTTCATCCTCCACCTGCCGGCCGAGGCGTTGGGGCCCGAACGCCGCGAGGGCAATAAAAGCTAAGATCGCGGCGTGACCGAAGGCCCTCGAAAGCCCGCGTGCCCCGTGTGCGGCGCGCGCGAGACGAAGCCGGTCGAAAGCTGGCGCGACCCCGTGGCCGGCAAGGATTACGTCCTGCTCGAGTGCGCGGGCTGCGCGCTCGTCTACGCCTGGCCCTTGCTCTTCCCCGGCGGCGAATGGTACGAGAAGTTCAACTACGTCGGCGGGTACGACGAGACCGCCGCCCAGGCCAGCAAGACCGACTTCCCCTACTTCCTCGACCGCTTGCCGCGGCCCAACCGCGGCCGTTTCCTCGACGTCGGCTGCGCGGCGGGCCATTTCCTCCTCATGGCGAAGGCGCGCGGCTACGACGTCGAGGGCTTGGAGGTCGACGAGCGCTTCGTGAAGAAAGCGCACGACTTCGGGCTGACCGGAGTGCGCAAGGGGCTCCTGGACGAGGACTTCGCCCGCGCGCACGCCGGAGCGTTCGACGTCGTGTCGATGCTCGAGGTGCTCGAGCACGTCGACGACCCGCGCGGCTTCCTGAATCTCGCCGGGCGGGTCTTGAAGCCGGGCGGCCGCTTGGTCGTGGCCGTTCCCGACAACCGCCGGCCGACGCCGTTCGGCCGCGATTACTTCGATTATCCGCCGCATCATCTGACGCGCTGGAAACCGCGCGCGCTGCGGCTGGCGCTGGAGAGCGCCGGACTTCGCGTGGACGACGTCCACGCCAAGCCGCTCCCCGTCGTCGACTTGTCCCGGATTTGGGCGGACCGGTCGGCGCAGACGATCCTGCGTCTCATCAAGCGGGTCCGCTACGGCCGCGCCGCGGCGGCGCGATCGATGGACGAGATCGCGGCCGCGGAGGCGGCGGCGGGGCGGCCGAACGTCCTCCCCGACAAGGCCGCGCGCCTGAAGCTGGTCTACTTCTACCACTCCGTCTTCAACGCGGCCAGCTACCCCTTCTTCGGCCTGATGACGCTGTATTACCGGCTGACGCGGCCCGGCATGGGGCACACGCTGCTGGCCGTCGCCCGCAAGGACTGACGGAGCCGCCCGGTCAGGCCTTGGCGAACCAGCGGATCACGCCGCGCGTGTCCTCCTCCGGCAGGGCGCGCCACGCCAGCCCGAGATACGCAAGGCCCGCGGCGGCATTGACCGCCAGGAACCCCGGCCAGGTCCACGCCCAGCCGCGGAGAAGCCACGCGACCAGGACGAGCGCGCCCGTCGGCGGGACAAGCGGGCCCGCGATCTCGCGCAGGAAGCGCCCCCAGGACAATTGGATGAGGTGACGGTGCGTCGCGTCCAGGAAATAAAGGGTCGCGGCGGCCTGCGCGACGAGCGCGCCGGCCGCCGCTCCGGCGATCCCCCAGCGCGGGATGAGGAACGGCCAAAGCGCGAGGCAGATCAGCGCCTGGCCCCACATCGCCACCGAATTGTAATGCCCTCCGTCGAGGCCGCCGGCGGCCGCCTTGGGCCCGAGGAAGACGATCGCGAACGTCTGCTCGACGACGAGAAGGCGCGCGGCCACCTCCGCGCTCTTGCCGAAGGCGGGGTTGATCCATAGCCCGAGCAGCTGCGGCATCAGCACGAAGAGCAGCCCGAGCGCGGGCGCGAGCAGGGCGAAGAGCGCGCGCACGGAGCGCACGTACACCCGCGCGAGATGCTCCTTGCCCTCGACGCGGCCGACCTCGCTGAGCACCGGCATCAGCGCCGTGGAGATCATCGCGGACGGCGTCTGCAGGCGATCGAGGACGCCCGACGGCACCGAGTAGTAGGTCAGCTCCGACATGCTGAGCTTGCCCGCGACGAAGATCTTGTCGAGCTGGGAGGAGACCAAGTTGGCGAGCACGCCCGGCATGAAGGTGAGCCCGTAGCGGAAGAACGGTTTGAACGCGAGGCGGCCCTTCGTGCCGCGATGCCGGGCCATGGCCGCGCGCAGCGCCAATCCGAGAAAGAGGAAGCCGCTCGCCTGCACGACGACGTACCACGCCGCCGCCGCCCCGAGGCCGCGCCCCATCGCCAGCACCGCGACCAGCCCGAGCGGCATCAGGATCGACTGCAGGAGCGCGAGCGCCGACGGCGCCGCGAGCCTCTGCAATCCCCAGAACGCCGCCGAGGCCCATTGAGCTCCGGCGGCGAACAATCCGCCGAGGGCGGCCGCGCGCAGGAGCCAGAACGCATGCACGCGGTAGTAGTCCGGGATGTCGAAGGTCGAGCGCGACAAGGGCCCCGCGGCCAGCCACAGCGCCGCCGAGGCCGCGCCCACGCCCAGGAAGTGGATCCAGAACGAATGCCGCAGCGCGTCGCGCAGGGCGCCGTCCTCTCCTGCCGCCTGCGCCTCGGCGACGTACTTGACCGTCGCCGTGCCGGCGCTGAACTGGAACAGGGACAGATAGTTGGCGACCGTGTACATCAGCAGGTACACGCCGTAGGCTTCGGTGCCGAACCCGCGCAGGAGATACGGCAGCGTGAAGAAATTGACGAGGATGGTGCCCGCCTGTCCGGCCAGGCTCCAGCTCACGTTGCGCGCGAAGCGACGCCCTCGGCTCATGGTTCGAGGCCGATGATACCAATAAAAGCCGAGATCGCCGCGCTACGGGGCCAGGTACAGCTCAGGGCAGTTCCGACAGAGCGGGTTCTTCACGTCGTTGTCGAGGAACTCTCGACGGAGCCGCTGCATCTCCGGGCCGTTCCACATCTCGTCGATCTTCTGGTTCTTGACGTCGCCGAGAACGTACTTCTTGTCGTAGTCGTAGCAGCACGGCACCACGCAGCCGTCCCAGGAAACGCTCACCTTCTCCCATGGGACGTTGCAGACGACCTTGCGGGTCTTTTGGAGCTCGGCGTTGTCGACCTTCGCGTCGGCGAGGCGGTTGACGTCGGCCGCGTCGCCGTTCCAGACCTTGAACTCCTTCGCCGCGAACTCGTCGATGCCGGGGAGGGCCTCCCAATATCTCCGCAGCTGCTCGATGCTGTCGCGGTTCATGGCGAAATCGATCATGCCCAAGGCGACGTGGGTCTTGCTCCCCAGCTCGATCTTCAGCTTCAAGAACTCGAGCAGATTGCTCTTGGACTTCTCGTAGGCGTCCTTGACCCCGCGGATCTTGTAGAACGACTCGTCGTCGTGGCCGTCGAGCGCGATGTTCAGGAACGCGATCCCGGATTCGAGCAGGTCGCGGGACACGGACGGCTTGAGCAGCAAGGGATTGATCGAGAGCCCGGTGCGCAGGCCCTTGGAGACCGCGTAGCGAATGAACTTCCCGAACTCCGGATGCACGAGGCTCTCGCCGAACTGATGCAGCCAGGTGATCTCCTCGGCGGCCGCCCGCGGGTTGGCCGAGGCGTATTCGTCGACGATGGTCTTGAACGTCTCGAAATCCATCACGCCTTCCGCGCGCGTCATGTTGTTGGTGCGCGCGCACATGATGCATTTGAAGGGACAGCGGTTGGTCAGCTCGAGGTTGAAGAGGGTCCAGCGTTCGTCCGTGACGGCGGCGCGCCGGTCGATCTTGCGCGCGCGGCGCCAATTCCGGTATCGATCCAGGCCCTTTCGAGCCGAAGGATGCCTGTCGATGAATCGATGAACGGCGTTCTTTAAGTCGAGGATCATGGGAGACCGAAGGCGGAGGGGGCCGGCCATCCACTATAATCCCGTTGGCGGCGCATGTCAAGGGCGCGGCCGCCTCGCCCGAATCTTGCTACTGTATTGCCGAAAATGAAGAATTTGGCCGCCCGGACCTTCGCTTGGCTCGTCGAACGGCTTCCGGCGCGCTTCCGAGAGCGGATGTTCCTGGCCTGCGCCGCCTCGCTCGGGGTCGAATCGTTCGTCGTGACCGGAAAGCTGGGCGAGTTCGAAGGCGGAATCCGCGACCGGATGGTCCATGGGGCCTACCTCCAGGATCGGACTTGGGCCCCCGCCCTGCAGGAGGTCCTGGCGGACCGGCTGTTCCGGAAAGGGGAGGGCGCGTACATCGACGTCGGCGCCAACATCGGCCTGACGACCATCCCCCTGGCGCGCGCGCGACACGTCGAATGCCACGCGTTCGAACCCGAGGCGCGCAACAACGCCTTCCTCCGCAAGAACGTCATCGCCAACCGGGTGGGCGACCGGGTGCGCACCTATGATTTCGCGCTGAGCGACGCGGACGCAGAGCTGGTCTTCGAGCTCGCGTCCGACAACATGGGCGATCATCGGGTCCGCGCCGCGGGCCCCGCCGAAGTCCGGACCGGTGAGCCGAACCGTTACGGCGAGCATTTGCGGGAGACCACGGTGGTCCAAGGCCGGCGGCTCGACGGGATCCTCGACGTCTCGACGCTGCGGCGGCCGTTGGTCATGAAGCTGGACGCGCAAGGCTCCGAGGTCAAAGCCCTCCGGGGAGCGCCGCGCTTGCTCCACGAATTGGACGCGCTGATCGTCGAGTTCTGGCCGTACGGTCTGCGCCGCTTGGGAGATTCACCGGAAGAACTCATCGAGCTCGTGCGAGGATTCCCGTTCGGAGCCGTTTTGAGCGGGCCCGAGGCCGCTGCCGGCCTGCGGCCGGCGGAAGAAGCGCTGGCTCTCATGCGGGCATTGGGCGAGCGGAAGGACGACCCAGGCTGGCTGGACGTGGTCTTCACCCGGACCCAGACTTGGTAGGATAGCGCGCGATGACGCTCCCGACCGAAGACTATCGCGAGGTCCTGCGCCGCCGATATTCCGAGTTCCACGCGCAGGCCGCCGCGAACCCGCCGTCGGCGGAGCTCTTCGCCTATTACGACCGCGTTTACCGCCTGACGTTCGGGCCGCTCCTGCCGGCCGACCGGAACGCGGCCGTCTTCGAGCTCGGCTGCGTGACCGGCTCCTTCCTCCATTACCTCCGCTCGGCGGGCTACCGGAACGTCACGGGCGTGGACAGCGACGAATCCTCGATCGCCGCGGCCAAGAAGCTCGGAGTCGAGGGAGCCGAGGCCGGCGACGCCTACGAGCGGCTTTCGCGCGAGAAGGGCTCCTATGACGCCGTCGTCGCCATCGACGTGCTCGAGCATTTCCGCAAGGACGAGCTGTTCCCCCTTCTGCGCGCCATGCACGGAGCGCTTCGCCCCGGCGGCGTCGTGATCTGGCGCGTCCCGAACGCGGCGGGACCGTTCTTCGGCCGCATCCGCTATGGCGACCTGACCCACGAGAACGCCTTCACGCGGCTGAGCGCCCATCAGGCGCTGACGGCGGCCGGGTTCGACTCGGTGGAGTCCCGCGGCGAGAAGCCGGTCGTGACGGGAGCGCGAAGCCTTCTGCGCGCGGCCCTGTGGGCCGGGATCGTCCTGCTCGCGCGGGTCTATCTCTTCGCCGAATCCTTCGAGACCGCGCCGATCCTCGAGCCGAACCTGCTCGTCCGCGCCCGCCGGCCCTAGGCCGGCTTCACCGCGTACACGAGCGCGACGCCCTGGGTGAGCCCGTCGACGTGGGACGGCACGTCCCGCAGCCGCTCCTCCGGAACCTCGACCCACGCGGCCTGCTTTTCTCCGTGGAAGAAGCGCTTCTCGCGGACCTCGAATCCCTCGATCAGCCGGGCCAAGCCGGCCGAGTCGTAGACGCGATAGCCCGGGTTCTGTCCGGCGAGGCCGAACGGGACGGTCAGCAAGAGCGCTCCGCCGGGCTTGAGGACCTTCAGGAACTTGCGGAGGAGGACCCGGTCGCCGGACTCGCGCGAGTCCCCGCCGTAGGCCTCGAGGCCGCAATGCTCCACCGCGGAGACGGCGACGACGGCGTCGAAGGAATTCTCCGGGACGTCCTTCTCCAGAAAATCTCCGCGCAGCAGCTCGAAATTGGGGTGAGCGTGGCCGTACTCGCGCAGGTCGGCGCCGACGACGCGGTAGCCCATCGCCGCCAGCTCGAGGGCGAGCGGGCTGTTGCTGCAGCCGAAGTCGAGGACTCTCGCGCCCGGCAGGGACGCGAGCTTCTGCAGGACGAAAGGCATCTCGACGATCCGCTCGTTGACGGCGGGCGCGAGGAAGCGCCGCTTGAGGCGCAGCCACGGGATGCGCCACACCCAGGCGCGCGCGCGCGGGCTCAACTGCTGGTCGGGCGCCTGCTGGATCGGGGCGATGATCGACGTCAGGTACAACGGCGACTCGGCCGGCGTGAAGAGCAGCTTCAGGAACCGGAGCATAGGCCTCCGGCGTGAGCGTGCTCGGCCGCCGGTCCCGCGGCGTGGCGGTGCCACAGCTCCAGCATCAGCAGGGCCCAGAGGCGGTAGCCGTTGTCGCGGCCGCCGGCTTGGTGGGCGTTCCAGAGCTCGCGCAGGCCCTTCTCCGTGAAGTACCCGCGGGCCAGCGCATCCTTCGACAGCACGTGATCGGCCCAGTAATCCTTGAGCGGCCCGCGGAACCACGCGCCCAGCGGGATGCCGAAACCCATCTTCTTGCGCGCGAGGATCTCCGGCGGCAGGAGGTCCTTGAAGGCCTCCTTGAAGATCCATTTGTGGCCGGTCAAGCCCTTGAGCTTCCAGTCGCCGGGCATGCGGTAGGCGAGCTCGACGAACTCGTGGTCGAGCAGCGGCGAGCGCCCCTCGAGCGAGCAGGCCATCGTGGCCACGTCGACCTTGGCCATGAGGCACTCGGGCAGGTACGTCTTGAAGTCGACGTAGAGCATGCGGTTGACGAAGTCCTCGCCCCGGCACGCGTCGAAGGCGCGCGCGAGGTAGTTCTTGGCGCCGCCCACGTCGCCGCCGAGCGCCTTCATGAACTCCGGCGAGTACAGCGCGGGCTTCTCGTCCTCGGCGAAGTAGCCGATCATCTTGAGATGGCGGCCGGGCAGGTCGTTGAACAAGGCCGAGCGCAGGAAACGCTTGGTCCGCCAGAGCTTGCCGTGCGGCGCGTCGAACTCGGGCAGGAGCTCGGCGCCGGCCTTGAGCGCGGCGAGCGCGGGCTTGGGCAGAAGGTCCGAGACGCGCGCGGCCTTCATCGCGAAGTAGCGCACGTAGCCGGCGAAGTTCTCGTCGCCGCCGTCGCCGTTGAGGGCGACGGTGACGAATTTACGCGTCTCACGGGACACGTAGTACGTCGGAAGCGCGGATGCGTCTGCGTAGGGTTCTCCGTAATGCCAGGCCAGTTTGGGAAGCACGTCGGCCATTTGCGGCTTCACGATGAACTCAGTGTGATCGGTCTTATATCGATCAGCCACCATCTTCGCGAAGTGCGCTTCGGAGAAGCGTTCTTCGTCGAACCCGATCGAGAAAGTCTTCACCGGCTTCGACGAGAGCCGGCTCATCAAGGCGACGATGATGGAGGAATCGATGCCGCCGGACAGGAAGGCGCCGAGCGGGACGTCCGAGATCATGCGCAGCTTGACCGATTCGGTGAGCTTCTCGCGCAGCAGCCGCTTGGCTTCCTCGACGTCCGTCGTGACGGGCTCTTGTCCCAGCGGGAGATCCCAATATCTTTCGACGGTCGTCTTGCCGTTCTCCCACGTCAGAGAATGACCGGGCGGGAGCTTCTTGACCGATTTATAGATCGTGCCGGGCGACGGGATGTACTGCAAGGCCAGATACACGTCGACCGCGCGAGGCTCCACATCACGAGGCAGATTCGGGTCGAGCGCGAAGAGACACCGGAGTTCCGATCCGAAGACAAGCGTGCCGCCGGGGCGCTCCGCGTAGACCAGCGGCTTCTTGCCGACGCGGTCGCGAGCGATGAACAGCCGCTGCTTCTTCTTGTCCCAGATCGCGAAGGCGAACATGCCGCGCAGCTTGCTCACGCAGGCCGCCCCCATCTCTTGATATAGGGCGAGGATCGCTTCCGTATCGGATTGCGTCTTGAGGCGGTGCCCGCGAGAGAGAAGCTCTTCGCGCAAGGACTGATAGTTATAGATCTCCCCGTTGAAGACGATCCATAGGCTATCGTCGGCGTAAGATAGCGGCTGATGCCCTGTATTGAGATCGATGATGGCCAACCGCCGCATCGCGAGCGCGACGGGACCGTCGATATAGAATCCCTCGTCGTCCGGACCGCGATGGGCGATCAGGTCGTTGGCGTTCTTAAGGCGCGCCCGATCGGGCGCCCGGCCCCGGCCCTCGACGACGCCGCAGATGCCGCACATGGCTGTTTTATACCAAAAGCAGCGTTGTGGCCGCCCAGATTCGCGGCGCGCGGCGCCACAGTGGGCATTCTGTCAACTTTTGCATCCAATCCATCCACTGAATCGACATGATTCTGTCAACTTTCCGGTCCAAGTTGACAATATCGAGTGTTGAATTATCATTATAAATAAAGCATAAATTTAGACGGCCATGGCCGAAAATTGCCTTGCGGATTTCCAGCAATAGAGCTATAATTTCTGTGTAGCCCGGCCAAGTCGAATTCCGAAGCTCCTGCTTCGGCCGTAGTCCTAAATGGGATTACTAGACTGACGCTGGGCTGCACTCTTTTCAGGCGTTCCCTTCCAAAACGCGACGCGGAATTTTTCCTTTGTATACGCGTTCCGATCCTGAAAATCCTTAATACTTAAGCGCATCTTCACATGCTCGATAACCCGGCGCTTGGTGAACTTCTGAACGCCGTTGAGATCGCCGTTGACGCATCCCGCAAGCAGATCAACAACCTGTAGAAGGTTGTGATTTTCCGAAGCGACCTCTTGGATGTCGACCGTATTCGGAACAGCCGTCTTCAGAAAACGCTGGAACTCATCCGGGCGGGCCTTGTCCTTACGATCAAGGATTAGGATTTTTTTACTGAGTCTATCCTGAGATGTCGAATGATAATTGATCGCGCTCTTATAGATGACGTTGTAAGACATCTCTTCGGCTGAAATGAACCGCATGTTTTGACGAAAACGGGTATGGTCGAATAAGACGCCTGGAACGACCGTACACTTGAAAACCGCTTCGCTGCTGAAATACCAGTCTACAACGCTCATCGCAAATTTGGACTTATCATCCCGCGTCAGCTTTGAATAGTGAAGCTCCGGGTATGTGAACTTGTGATCGAGCTTTAGTTTCCGGAGTTGACGCTCGTATTCTTCCCGCTTACCGCTGGGGATGAATAGTAGGCCAATGAGAAAGTGGCGGCCACCAACCTGACCGCTCTCATCGCCGAAGATGTGCAGTGTTTGCTCGTTCACTTTACATACATTCTACTCTGCAACACCGAGTTCCCAAAGCTCCAAACAGGTTATCGGGATTCCCGGCGCTCAGGTCGCGAAGTCCGGGCATCGCCGTTTCCGAAGGCCCGCCCAATAGAGGATAGCTTCGACGATTCTGTCCGCGGCCTGCCCATCTCCGAAAGGATTGCTGCCCTGCTTCCGAGAAGCACGTCTCGGCAAATTTCCTAGAGCGCGCTGCACATTCTTCTCCCCGACGCCGATCAGTTGGCCGCGTCCCGCACCGAGAACTTCAGGACGTTCCGTCTTCTCACGAACCACAAGTACCGTCTTGCCCAGCGACGGCGCTTCCTCCTGGATGCCGCCCGAATCGGTCAGGACCGCCTCCGAGAGATTCATCAGCCGCACGAAATCGAGATAGCCAAGCGGCGGCGTCAGACGGATGCGCGGATGCTTCAGCATCCGGCTCGCCGCGGAGCGCACGGCGGGATTCGGATGGACGGGATAGACGAGCAGCAGCTCCGGATTCTCGTCGACCGCTCTCATCATCCCGCGGAAGACTCCCTCGAGCGGCTTGCCGAAGCTCTCGCGCCGGTGCAGCGTCACCGTCACCAGGAACTTCTTCTTCGGCAAGTCCCGCAGCGCCGGCTCGCGGAACCTGCCGGGAAGCGCGGCGGCCCAGCGCACGGCGTCGACGACCGTGTTGCCGGTCGTGAAGATCTTCTGCGGCGCGAAGCCCTCGCGCCGCAGGTTGCGCCGCGCCAGCGGCGTCGGCGCGAACAAGAGAGTCGAGAGCTGGTCGACGATGACGCGGTTGATCTCCTCGGGATAAGGCTGCGAGAGGTCGTGGGAGCGCAGCCCCGCCTCGACGTGGCCGACGGGGACTTTCCGGTGGAACGCCGCAAGCGCCGCGCCGAGGACGCTCGTCGTGTCGCCTTGGACGAGGACGAGATCGGGACGTTCTCGCTCGAGGACGGCCTCCACGCCCGCGATCACGCGCGCAAGCACGTCGCCGGGCGACTGGCCGCGGCGCATGACGCGCAGGTCGGCGTCGGGCCGAAGGCCGAGGTCTTGGAGCATCGCGTCCAGCAGCTCGCGGTGCTGCCCCGTCGCCAGGAAGCGCGCGCGGAACCGCGACGGCTCGCGGCGCAGGCGCCGCAGGACCGGCGCGAGCTTGACCGCCTCGGGCCGTGTCCCGGCGACGACCAGGACGGACAGCGGCCGAGTCCTCACTCCCCTCCGCGGTACAGCGTCTCCAGCCGAGAGACGACGCGCTCCAGCGAGTAGCAGGCCTCGACCTCGGCGCGCGCCGCCGCGCCCAAGCGCGCCGCGAGGCCGGCCTCGGAGGCGAGCCGCTTCGCCGCCGCGCGCGCGCCGTCCTCGTCGTCGCGCTCGAAGAGGAGACCGTTGGTCTCCGACGAGACGGTCTCCGCCGTGCCGCCCACGCGCGAGGCGAGCGGCGCCAAGCCCGACGACATGGCCTCGAGCAGGGCGTTGGACAATCCCTCGGACATCGACGGTAATATAAACACGTCGCTCGCTCGATAGACATCCCCGACGTCTTCGCGCGAAGGCAGCAGCTTCACCCGTCCCGCCGACTTCGCGGCGAGCCCCTCGAGCTCCGCTCGCTCGGGCCCGTCGCCGACGAGAAGAGCCGTCGACTTCGAGCCCGCGGACTCGAGCCACAGCTTCAAGAACCAAGGAAGCCGTTTTTCGGGAGAGAGCCGGCCGGCGTAGAGAAACGTCATCGACTCGTCCTTCAAGCCGAGCCCCGCGCGGAGCGCGCGCTTCTCTTCCGGTTCGGCCGGACGGAAATGGGACGTGTCCACGCCGTTGGGCAGGACCTCGATCGAGACCGGTCCGAGGAAGGCGCGCGCCTCGGCGGCGAGGTCGGGCACCACGGCGAGGAAGCGCGGCCGCAGCAGGCCGAGCGCGCGCAGCTTCGCGCGCCCGAGCCGCGTCCTCGAGGAGACCGCGAGCTCGCCGATGCCGCGCCCCCCGCCGAGCTTGACCAGCGCCGGACGGCCGAGCATCCTGCCCGCGAGCGCGGCGGCGAGCGCGGGCGAGCCCGCGAGATGCGCGTGCACCGCGTCCCACTCGACCCAATGGAGCAGGAGCCAGCCGAGCGCGGCGAAGAGGAAGAAGGGCGCCTCGAGCGGACCGATCGGCGCCCGCAGGCGCCGCACCGCGACGCCGCGGACCCTCTCGCGCGCGGGCAGGCCTTTCAGGCGCCGCGTGAGCACCGTCACGCTGTGCCCGCGCGCGGCGAGCGCCGACGAGAGCTCGAGGGCCTGGCGCTCGGCGCCGCCGATCGCCGGCCAGAAGCCGGCGCTGACCATGACGATCGAGAGCGGCCTCATGCCGCCTTCTTCTTGCCCAGGGCTCCCGGTTTCGGAACGAGGCCGTGCGGCAGCAGCGAGAGCACCGTGAAGCCCGCCTGCTCGTACCAGGCCGTCAGCTCCTCCTTGGTGTGGTGCCACTGGTACGGCGGGCTGATCCAGTCGAAGTTCTCGATCAGACGCGCTTGGAAATCCGGGTCGACGGAGAAAGTGAGGTACTTGATCCCGGGCACCGCGCCCAGAACGGTCAGCGGGTAGCAGAGCGCGTACGTGACCAGGACCGGCAGGCGCGTCGTGAAAAGGCGGACGAGGTCGCTGAAGCAATGACGAAGAAGCACGACCCACCAAGCGAGCCGGCGATGCTCCACGATCCACTGTCTTTCCGGACGAATCGGATTCGTGGCGAAGTCGCGGAAGCGCCCCGCCTTGCCGTACAGCCACACCGCCAGCAGGCCCCCCGGCTTGACCAGCGCGGCGACCGCGCGGAAAGCCGCGCGCGTGTCGGCGGTGTGGTGCAGGACGCCTTGGCTGTAGGCGAGGTCGAAGATGCCCTTCTTGAACGGCGGCCGCAGGAGGTCCGCCTCGACCGCGTGCAGCTTCGGGTACTCGCGCGCGGCCGCGGCGACGCGGATCAGGCTGTCCGACATGTCGACGGCGACCACCTCCGCGCCCAGGCCGAGCGCGACGGCGCTGTAGCGCCCCATGCCGCAGCCCGCGTCGAGGACGAGCTTGCCGGCGAACGCCTCCGGAGGGATCATCGTCTCCTCCAGAAAGGTCGGCTTGTCGATCTCCCGCGAGCCGGGGTAGCGCAGCCACTCCCAGCCGAAGCTCTCGCGCGTCTTCTTCGCGTCCGCCGGCACGTCGTCGGGCGGCCGCAGGCGCGGGATGCCGCCGCGGATCGGATACTGCAGGCCGCAGCGCGTGCAGGCGAGCGCCCCCTCCTCCACGTCGCCGTGGCGCGGATCGCGGTCCAGAGAGGCGAACTTGAGGTCCGCGCCGTCGACCGGGCAGGCCAGCAGGGACAGCAGGGCGAGCTTCATCGCTGGGCGACCTCCGTGCGCAGCTCCGCGAGCGACAGGCCGATGCGGTAGAGCAGGATCAGCCCCAAGACGGTCACGAGCAGGTACATGACCATGTGCGTGACGAGAGCGTAGGCGAAGGCCTGGTCGGGCGTCGCGCCGAACTGCACGACGATCGACTTCACGATCGCCTCGAAGGTGCCGATGGCCCCCGGCGCCGCGGGCAAGGCGGAGCTCGCGCCCGCCCAGGACAGAGCGAGCACCGCGCGCGGATAGTTCATGAGGGACCCGATGCCGAGCGCGCGCGCCCCGATCCAGTAGAGGCCCGCGTCGACGGTCCACAGCGCCAGGCTCCAGGCGGCCGCCTGCAGGGCCGCGGCCGGGTCTCTGAGGACCGCGGCCCCGAGCGAGAGCTGCTCCACGAGCGAGTGCACCTTCGGCCAGCGCCGCAGCGCGCGCTCGAGGACGCCGCCCTCGGCGAGCGCGGACTCGGCGAACGCCAGGACGGCGAGCGCCGCGATCGCGCCGGCGAGCAGGAGCTCGGCGGCCAGGCGGATGCGCGGCGGCACGAACCCGGTCTCGACGCCCGAGGCCGCGATGAAGATCGTCAGCAGGGCGGCGACGTCGAGCGCGCGCTCGACGACGACGCTGGCCAGCGCCGCGAACGCGCTCATCTGGAGGCGCCGCGCGGCCAGCACGCCGCGCACGAGCTCGCCGAGGCGCAGGAACAGCACGTTGTTGACGCCGAGGCCGATCGCCTCCAGGCGCGTCAGCTCGAGCACCGGCGCGTCGGGGCGCGCGCGGGACAGCAGCACGCGCCAGCGCGCCCCGCGCACGAAGAGATCCAGGAACACGATGGCCGTCATCGGGAGGAGCCAGATCCAGCTCGCGTCCCGCAGCGCGAGCAGGAGATCGCGCAGGTTCACGTTGCGCAGCGCGAGCCAGAGGAAGAAGGCCGTCCCCGCCAAGCCGAGACCGACCGAGAGGGCGTGCTTGCGGTTCATGCGGCCAGCCCGGGAAGCCGGCGCGCGAGAGCCGCCAGCCATGCCGCCCACGCGAGCGCGGTCAACGCCGCGAGCAAAGCCCAGCCCGTCGGCACGAACTCGAGGCGGAGGTCGAACGCGTCGCCAGGGGTTCCCTCGAGGGCTTTCGGACGGGCAAAAAGGGAGGCCGGGAATTCGACGGAAGAGAACATCCCGTCCCACCGCGAAATCTCGACGGGGGCGCCGTCCAGCCGCGCTCGCCAGCCCGGATAAACGGGGATGCTCATGGCGATCTTGACGGCGCGGCTTGAGATTCTGCCGAAGACGCGCCAACGCTCCGGGCTTTCCAGCCACAGCTGCGGATCCGGCAGGACGCGGTTGCCCGCCGCGTCGAGGAACACCGCCAGCGGCCAGGCCGCGCCCCGCTCGAAGCCTCCGGGGGTCAGCACCGCGGCCACTCCGGCGCGTACGGCCGCCGGCGAGCGCCACTTCGACGCGTAGACGCGGCTCGCGTCGGCGGCGGCGGCGCCTTCGACCGAGGCGGCCCAGGCGGGGACGTCCTTGAGGTAGAACGCCTCGTAGCCGTTGACGTTCATCATGCGGTAGAGGATCGCCTTGTTCGGGTTCGCGAGCTCCGGCGCCGTGAGGACGCGCTGAGCGCGCCCGGCCAACGCCTCGGCGACTTGCGCGCGCGGCGCGACGTAGGGAGCCGGATCCTGGGGCCTCAGGAACGGCGCGTCCCAAAGAGCGAGCGGCGCGAAGGAGAGCAGCGCCGCAAGCAGGCGCGCGCCGCGCGGCAGACGCCGTCCGCCGAGCGGCGAATGCCGCTCGTGCAGAGCCGCCGCGCCGGCGCCGGCGAGCAGCAGGACGGCCCACAAGGTCAGGAACAGCCAGCGCGACGGCGTGCGCAGGTAGGACAGCACCGCAAATCCCAGCACCGCGCGCGACAGCGGGCCGCGCGGGCCCATCGCGAGAAAGACGCCGGCGAGCGCGAGCACCGACGCGGGGAGACGGCGCTTGCCGCGCGCCAGGCCGTAGGCGCCCATCGCCAGCGCGACGGGTCCGGCCCAGCCGCCGCACGTCTCGTAGAAGACGGACAGGACGTCCTGCCAGGTCCCCGCGGCCGGCGTTCCGAGCGCGGCGGGGTTCAGCCACGTCCACAGCGCGGCGGGCGGCAGGGCGTACGCGCCGCTCATCGCGCCGGACCACGCCGAGCGCACCGAGAGCCTGAGGAACTGCGCGGTCAGCGGCCACTGCGCGGCGGTCAGCGCGAGCGCGCCCGCTCCCGCGGCGGCCAGGCGCGCGTAAAGCGCCCCGCGCCCGTCGTGGAAGAGAGCCCAGGCGGCCATCGCCGCGCCGTTGATCACGAGGAACTGCGCGTGCCCGGAGAGAAGCTGCAGCGCGAAGCACCCCGCGAGCAGGAGCCCGGAGCCCGACAGCCACGCCAGCCACAGCCACGGCGCCCAGGACAGAGCGGCGAGCAGCGTCGGGATGCCGGCGGTGACGCGGTAGATCAGGAACGGCGATAAGGCGAACGCGGAGGCGAGAGCGAACGCTCCCGCGCGGTCGAGCCGCTGCGCGCGGCAGAGCAGGAACATCCCCGCGCCGGCCCAGAGAAGATGGAGGACTTGGTCCCAGACCAGCGCCGGCACGACGGGGAAGAACGCCTCGAGCAGCGCCGCGGGATAGAAAAGAGCCGCCTGCGGGTTGGCGGCGTGCGGCTCGCCGAGCAGGATGTACGGGTTCCAAAACGGCAGATGGCCGGCCTGCAGGCCCGACGCGGTCAGAGCGCGCAGCGGGACGTGGTAGGTGTACAGGTCCCCGTGATTGAAGAAGGCCGCGCCGGGACTCGCCCAGACCGGCGCCAGGAGGGCGAGGACCGCCGCGCACCAGAGTCCGAGGACGAGGAGGTCATTTCGGGACATGGCTCGGCAAAGAGGCCCGATGATACCAATAGGAACCGAACGCCAGCAATGAGCCGAGGCTCAGCAGGACGCCCCAGCGCCAGGAGGCGGGGTCGTACTCGAAAGCGAGCGTCCAGGGCCCCGCGGGAACGGCGGCCTTGAGGAACGCGCCCATCGCCGGCCGGGTCTCCTCGGGAACTCGGCCGCCCGGCGTTTCGAGAGAGACGCTCCAGCCGGGATAGCGCGGCTCGCTGACGAAGACCCAGCCTTCGCCTTCGCCGGACACGGAGAAGCGGTCCTCGCGCTCGCGGGTCTCGGCGAGGGGCCTGCCGGCGGGCGGCGGCGAGCCGGGAAAGTCCGCGGGCAGCGCCGCGCCGGCCTTCGGCGGGAATTGATAGGCGAGCGCGACGGGCGCGGCGACGCGCGAGATGAACCACCGGTTCAAGCCCTCGGGCACGATCAGAGGGTTCGAGAGGGAGTCCGGCGTCAGCAAGCGCGACGCTCCCACCCACGGCAGCCAGGCCTCGGCCTCCTCGGCGCTTCGCGACGAGTAGAGACGATCCATCACCGCGTAGTTCGCGGCGGGGACCAACGGTTCTCCAAAATTGCCGACGGAGCGTATCCGGTAAGGGGCGTTGCTCAGGCCGTACAGCCGCGACGCCCAATCTTGGACCCCGCTTCCGCGGACGGCCTCGAGCGCCCGGGGCGAGAGCAGGTAGCGGGTGCCGCCGAGCTTCGCCTGGAGCTCGCGCGCGAGGGACCCCGGCTCGGCGAAGACGCCGCGCGGAGCGCCGGGGATCGAGCGCGCGCCGAGGAAGACGAGCTCCGCGGCCAGCAAGGCGGCGAGCGCCGGCGCGCGGCGCGCGCGAGAGAGACCGGCGCCCACCAGCGCGGCCAGAGGGAGCGCGGCGAGGTAGGACAGGTTTCCGGGATAGCGGACGAAGCGCAGGGGCGGCAGATGCAGCCACAGCGCGCGAGAGACCGGGTTGGAGCCGCCGAGAATGAGCGCCGCGACGGCGGCGAGCATCGCGGCGAGCGCCGCGGCCCGGCGCGGGGGTAGGCGGCGCAAGGCGAGCGCGGCGGCGGCCGCGGCGGCGACGCCGACATAGACGCACTTCCACCACTCCACGGCGGGCTTGAAGGCCGAGAGCGGCACGAACAGCGGCGACAGCCACTGGCGCAGGTCGGCGAGCGAGAAGCCGTAGCGCAGGGCCTCGTCGGCAGAGAGCCCGCCCGCGCGGCGCGACAGCGCGGCGAGCTCGAGCGCGGGAAGCAGCTGGGCGGCCGTCAGGGCGAGCGCCAGCGCCGCGGCGGCGGCCCAATCGGCGCCCCACCGGGCCGCCCCGGCGGCGTCCCGGCGCCGGGCGCGCAGCGCGAACGCGAGCGCCCAGGCGACGGCCGCCAGTCCCGGCAGGAAGGTCGGATAGCCCGCGAGGAACATCAGCGCCAGGGCCAGCGCGAGAGGTCCCCGCCTGCGGAAGAAAAGAGGCAGCGCGGGCGCCCAGGCGAGCACCGCGAGATGGTTCAGGAAGGACGCGCGTCCGATCATGAGCCCGCCGAGCGCGAACGAGATGCCCGCGCCGGCGCAGGCGCCCCAGCTCAGCCTCAGCGTGCGCAGCCACAGCGCGGCGAGCCAGCCGGCGAGGAAGTAGTGCAGGAGCTGGAACAGCGCGGTCGCGTTCGCGAAGCCGAAGAAGAAGTAGGCGAGCGTGGGCGGATAGAACAAGCCTCCCTGCATCGACGCCGCCATCGGCATGCCGAGGTACAGCGACGGCTCCCACAGCGGCGTCCGGCCCGCCTGCAGCAGCTGCGCGGGAGCGGCGCGCCACGCCGGATGGAGATAGGTCAGATCGCCCCAGAACGGCGT
>Ga0134128_10000348_pt1 | contig 64820 bp, 66 predicted proteins | sample KB31754_FD_96462 | JGI IMG/M metagenome (GOLD analysis project Ga0134128, IMG submission 96462) | Terrestrial soil microbial communities with excess Nitrogen fertilizer from Kellogg Biological Station, Michigan, USA - KB3-175-4 | ecosystem: Environmental > Terrestrial > Soil > Unclassified ... | reverse complement strand
TTCATTTTACATGGTCAATCAGTTTGAATCCAGGAGCTCTAAATCTGGGAAGGGTTTCAAGGAGTCTTATCACTGGAGCCCTTTTTCATTTTACACGGTCAATCAGTTTGAATCCAGGAGCTCTAAATCTGGGAAGGGTTTCAAGGAGTCTTATCATTTGGAGCCCTTTTTCATTTGCATACAATTTGCATACTTTTTAATAAGGAGTCATAATCGTTTAATGACCAAAATAGTTTCCTTGGTCTTTTGTGGCTTTTAAGTGAAAACTTGAATTTATAAATCATAGTCAAGAAAGCCCTTATTTATGAACGGTTAAATTTGAAATTACTATTATCACAACCATGACAACAAACATGAATAAGGCACCAATAACTATATCGGTTTGATCCCCTTCACCATACACTTCAACAAACGGCTTTTTAAATCCTGTAACCATCCATCGAAAAAATGCTCCGGGAAGAGTAAACAACGTATCGATTATTATCTTTAAGTGGTGGTTTGCGCCACCAGGTACTGCGATTGCACCATTGCTGTTGTCATTAAAAATAGGAGTCTGATTTTTCTCATATATCGTGGTTATTTTGTCATTGTTGCAAATCGTAAAAGAATAGGTGATCTCAAGCCTTCCTGTTGCCACCAGATATCGTACAATATCTGTAGCTGTCCGTTCCATTTATTATTTATCCTGTAGCTCTTTGTGAGGCCTATGAGTAAACTTTCTGTATAGGTGCTTGTGTTGTGTACTGTGGGTATTGTATCTATTGTTGGTATTTGAGTGTTGCCAACAAACACTGTCTGTTTGTACATTCGCTCATAACCACCATATACGCCAATACCATATTGCCACTGCCAGTTTACATAGCTTCTTAATCCCAATCCCTGAAAAGATAGATGTACATTCGTCCAGCTCTGTCCTAACCCTATTGAGGATGCTATCCCTAATCCATACGTCAGCTTGGGATTTTGTTTATATCCTGCCATGGCTGAAAGGTTCAGCATCGCTGGTTTGCCATCTATGGTTGGTCTTGTAGTTTGGAAATTGTATTGCTTTGTTATTCTCTTCCAGAATGGCAATTCTGCCATCGGGTTTATTTTGAATGATGGTTTTTGCATATGAAAATGTTTCAACTGTTTTGCAGATTGCATCGTTTGTTTTGCGTTGCTGATATCACTGGTAATACCATTCGCCTGTTGCTGAAATTGACTTATCTGGCTGCTCATCTGCCGGGCTACTCCTCCCAGGTTGTTACCAAATTTCGATTGAAGGCTCGATTGCAGTTGGCTCTTGGTCTGGAAACCCATTTTCTCCAGGTCAGCTGCACTCACATTTCCGCTCAGGCTTTGCATACTATTGGGTCCTGCAGTGGCATTGTTCATATATTTCTCAAATCCCGGTGTGCCTTCCAGGTATTCCAGTGCTTTGTCTTCAGCTTTCGATGGGTCTTCTTCCATCTCCTTATATACATTCATCTTTGCCTTGCCATAAAACACCTGTTGCTCTATCCCTGATATACCCGGGATATTCCCATGAGATGCCACTCCCTTGAGATAGTTGGTACGCTGGGTGATCAGGTCATTTACATAACTGTGATAATTCAACTCACTTTGTGCTTTGGCGAGTTCTGCATTATAGGCCGGTACCTGTGAAGTGCCAGGGACATTTGATTGGCTTTGTACTAAGGCTGCTACTCCTTTCAGGCTATCTATGAGTGGATCTTTTCTTTTGGGAGTTTTAGCAGCTATGGTTGCACTATCTGCATTCATTAGTCTGCCTATGGAATCATAAGACAATTGCTGGTGGATATAACGGACATAGGCTGCAGAATCAGTATTTTTCAACCTTTTAGCAAAATGTTTTTCTTTTCGCTTAAGGCGATTAATTAGTCGTTGTTGCTGTTGTTGTAAGTAATTGTTGTATTTATCTAAAGCATGAAGCTTAAGGTCGATGTAATGGGTACCTTGTTGCTGGATAACAGAAGATTCTTCCTGGGCTAATGCAGAAGTGAAAATAAAAATTGATAGAATTAAGTGAATACTAAATTTCATACTCTTACCTTATCGCAAATGTAATTGACGGTTAGTAATTAATATAACGTTAATATTAACATTTGTTTATTATTCTATGATAGTCCTGATACCATTTCTACTTATATGCGTGTGGATATCGTCAAACGAATTACAAACTTTCTACGGAGGAAAGGCACAAGGTATATGGAAGAATTTTACCGGAAAAGGGTATTTTTCACGTTGATTTTTTAAATCTTTTGTTTATAACAGTGACTAAACTAACTCTTTCAATAACCTGGATAATTGGAGGGTTTGTAATTCTTCACGCAAGCGATTATTGTAAATTTCAATAAGCTTCGTGTATGGGATTTCTTTAATCTCTATTTGGTCATGCATTTTTAAGGAACGAATAACATTACCTCGTGTTATGATCCATACTTGCCTATCCGTATCTTTAATGGTATAGACTATTTTTTCATTGATTTTAATGTTGTCATTCTTTAATTGATGAATAAAGTTTTCTAACTGTGCGCTTTTTACCCGCTCGAAGTTCGACTCCAATGTAGCATCATAAAGCACAGAGAGACTACCTAACTTAAAGAAACCATCCGCTTTTCCACGGTTATCGGTTTGAGGAAAACGATGTAGTTCATGGATACCCAGCAAACGCAGTAACATGAACGTGTAATCTTCAAATAACGTCCAGTCACAACTTGCCATAGCTGAAAAGAAGGGTGGATGTGTATAAGCATATTTCTCGTCACTAAATCTGGGAAGGGTTTCAAGGAGTCTTATCACTTGGAGCCCTTTTTCATTTTGTATGGTCAATCAGTTTGAACCCAGGAGCTCTAAATTTGGGAAGGGTTTCAAGGAGTCTTATCACTTGGAGCACTTTTTCATTTACAATAATTTACCATAACATTCACGTTGACGCTCTATTAGCACGGGTTACGACATCCTGGGATAAAATATATTTTTCGCCCTAATGAATTAGAGCTACCTTTAGTAAGTCGTTTTTTGATGTTTCGTATCCGCTGATCTGTAGCAACCTCTTCGGCTTCACCTTAACGCTTATTCCTTTATACTTTATTTATGGAACTTTTTGTTAGTAATTTGAATACTGAGGTAAGGGATGACGATTTATATCAGCTTTTTATAAAATTTGGAGAAGTACAGAGCGTGATTATTATTAAAGATACGTTCACTAATATCTGTAGGGGATTTGCATTCATAAAAATGAAAGAGCTGGAAGCTGAAGATGCCGTCCGGCATCTAAATAATACTTTGTTCATGCAGCGTTCAATTAACGTTCATGTTGCTACGATAAAACAGATTCATACTTATAATACCTATTTAAAATAAACTGTTATGGAAAGTTCAATTGTGATTAATTATATGGCTTCAAACAATCAGCAAATGTCTATCCCATTATTGTATGAGATGGAGGATAATGACAATATACAGCTGATAAGGTGCCGCGTCAATCTTCCGCTTAGTGAAATACCTATATGGCTAAGACCACATAAATTCGAAGTCAGGGCAATGTACGATGGCAATGCCTACCAGGTACTTTTTAATGAAACAAGAGGCGTTGATACAATAGATGCAGCCTTATTTATGGATGCTGCGCAGGAGCAATTGTTCTTAAAAGAAAAACGAAGAAGGACAAGTAAGTCATTAATATGACACTTCCCCATCTTCATTATTATAAAGTTTGATCTTATTGTTTCTTTGAAGTTTCCTGATAATGCAGCGTTATAGGCACTAATTTTGGTAATTCAATTATACCTAACCAGGCAAACAGGCGTATCATCGGATAAATAGGATCTATCTCGTGCCAGCGTTTACCAAAGTTTATTGCTGAAGGATATTTGTGGTGATTGTTATGATAAGATTCCCCCAACATCAATATATCTATGCTGAACAGATTTTCAGATGTATTCTTTAGTTTATAATTCTTGTATCCGTATTTGTGTGCATACCAATTAATGATAGCTCCGTGCACTGCTCCCATACTTACCACTACAGGTATTAATAAAAACCACCACGCGGTTGGCGCAAATAATATAAAGAAAGTAACGTACAGTCCCACCCAAAGTAATCTTGATATACCTGAATTTGCCCACCTGTCAAATCCTCTCCATTCAGGCAAATTCTTTTTAAAACGTTGCTCTATTTCTGTATTTTCTTTAAAAATGTTAGTATAGATCATCCTGGTGCGCCACATCATGGTAAAAATATTTTTAGAATAAGAAGGAGAGTGCGGATCTTTTTCTGTATCCGTGTATGCGTGATGCAACCTATGCATAATGGCATATGCGCGTGGACTCATATAAGAAGAGCCTTGTGTAATATAGGCTAGTATAAAAAAGAAACGTTCCCAGCCTTTGCTCATTTTAAAAGCACCATGAGCTGCATATCTGTGCTGAAAAAAAGTTTGTGAAAACAGCGATAGATACCATAAGGCAATGAAAAAAATGAGAATTGGCATAAATTCAATTTAAGTGTGAAAAAAGGATAGAGAATAGCGCAAAAAATTGAATTTAACGATGCCACTTTATAAAGTGTGCGAAGTGGAAGAAAGGAAAACTGAAGTTAATTCGCTTTTTCTATTGATCATAAAGGTACCGTTTTATATGTTAATATCTTCTCAATATTAGGTATTTATCTTTTTGAGCAAGATCCTGATCTTTTTTTAAAACAGGCATTTATAAATTAATAGAGTACCTTGTATGCTTCCTGATAATTTCTTTCAGACTAAAATGCGGAGATAAAACCAAATGTGTTTTTCAGCAGGTGCAAGTTTTTCGGCTGGTGTTGTTCTTTCTATTATTGGGGCCGCTTCAATTTATAGTTCAAAAACTACTCCTCAGCGGGTTTTTGCCTGCATACCTGTTATCTTTTCTGTACAGCAATTTATAGAGGGTATTTTGTGGTTGGCTTTGGCTAATCCCGTTTATGTTCACTGGGAAACGGGTGCTACTTATACTTTCTTAGTAATTGCCTGTATTGTTTGGCCAATATTGATACCATTTTCTGTCCTGTTGCTTGAAAATAATTTTAGGCGTAAAAAAATATTATTCTCACTGTTAGGTTTTGGTGTTTTATTTGGGATATATTTTGGTTATTGTCTTAAAGTGTATGGCGCATCTGCGATTATAGAACAACATCACATCAGGTATGTTTTGCATTTTGCTTTTGCTGATAAATGGTACTTTGGGCTACTTTATTTTATTCCCACTGTATTACCACCTTCCATTTCCAGTATTAAAGGCATTCGGTGGCTGGCATTTATTTTCCTGGTTTCATATACGTTGTCAAGAATATTTTATCACTATTACGTTATTTCTGTATGGTGTTTTTTTGCAACGATCATTAGCCTGGTAGTACTTTCGGTTATTTTAAAGCTGAGAGATCCTAAAGATGAAAAATCTGTTCTTTTAGAAAAGTAAATAAAGATACTATGGATAAGTTGACATTGGTTGATCTTAATAATGAGATTAGAGAGCTTATGCTCAATGAGATATTATTTGATGTCTCAAGAAAAACATTTTTTTATAGTCCCAAGTTTAATAATAACGGCAGAAATATATACCTCTCCTGTTTAAAGGAAGCTTGTGCAGCAGGAGATGAAGAAACACTTTGGGCTTCACTGGAAAGCAGTGATACTTTTAATAAATATGAAGCTTTTGGCAAAAGAGTTGATGCGAGAGAAGCAAGAAATTTTTCTCAAAATGAATTTAATAAATACTATATACGGGCATTATGTGTTAAAGCTATTGAGTTAAATAAACAGAAGCTTGAGGTTTACAGGGCTGTGCCAGCTAAAGGGAAAAGCCCCAAAGTAGATTTGATGATCGGCAGTTTATTAGAACCTGATAAGCTTTTGAAAGATTTAAGGCAAAATACCGGAGTATTACCTGCCATGCTACCAGGGCTAAGTGCCGGCTTAAGCATTAAATTTCAACCTGCTTAAATATTATTTTGTAATGGCGTGGTTCCAGCATTGCGCTGGCTCAAGCTGTAACACTTATAAGAAAGGTAGGTTTTTGAATTATTAATAAGATGTTAACCAGATGCAATCAAAAGGTTAACATGATAATTTAATTTTATGCTTCAAGTGATTGGTATCATCTTTATACAAGATTACATACCACACTATGACACACAATTTTCAGAAAAATATACTTCACAACGGGGCCCTAATGGGATTTATGTTTGAGCCCCTGCATAATAACGATAGCAGCACATTTGTTGTTCATTGTAATTATCTGGGAGAAAGTTATCTATTTCACATGCAAATAGACCTTATCAGCTACGATAATATGACAATTGTAGATAAGCACAACTGCCCTGCAGATGTAATAAAATTCGAAAGGTTATTATCTCAAACTATAAAGAGTCATTGCAACTAATCCATTTCTTCAAGCATCAGTTGCTTTATATACTTTACCGGAGCGCTTCCATAGCTTAAGAACTTTTCATGGAATTGTTTTAGCTTAAACCGATTTTTCTCTTTTTTCTTTAATTCATCTCTAAATTCATATATCTCTGTATAACCGGTGAAATAAGAGCATAGCTGCACTTGTGTCACAGAAACCCTTTTCCACTTTCCTTCTGCTTCCGCCTGTTGCTGGAACGCTTCATTTGTTAGCATATTTATTGCATCTTCCTTGCTCATATTTTTTGCATGCACACTATAATCTAAAATTGTGTTACAGGTTGAGCGCAAATTCCATTTGTAATACATCAGCCACATCTCCGGTGAGGCTTCACCGTTGTCTTCTGTATTCTTACTATCATAGCCGTTTTCCAGCATCATACGTTCGGTATATACTGCCCATCCTTCTATCATTGCACCATTTCCCAAAATTGATTTAATGATGCTTGGCGATTGATTGGAATATACAAGCTGCGTGTAATGACCCGGGATAGCTTCGTGCATGTTCAGTATTTGCAGTATATAGTCATTGTACTCGCGTAGATAGCTTTCTGATCGCTCTTTGCTCCAGCCCTCCAGGCTACCAACATTATAATAGGTATTACCCTCTTTATCATAGGGACCCGGCGCGGTAATAGAAGCTCCAGCCACCCCCGCCATATACCCTGGTTCTTTTCTTACTACCAGTGGCTTGGATGGGTCTATATAAATAAGGTCTTTCTTTTTTATGAAGGCGATCAGTTTGGGCAATTGTTCTTCGATAGCAGCCTGGAAAGAATCGGGCGCTACATGATTCACAGATAGAGTATCTATCATTTCCTTGATGGCTATCAATTTATTTTCAGGTATGCTTTTCCCGGGAAAATATTTTGGCCATAGCTGTTGGGTGATGGCATACATCTCTTTATGTAATTCATCTTTATGCTCTACTGCTTTTTTATAGATCTGATCGGCAGTATAAGCAGATTGTATATCGAACTCAAATTTTTTAGCATAAAGTTCTTTTCCTAAGCGAAAGCTTCTTGGATGGTCATTGGTCAGATGTTTAAGCCATTCTGTATAATCTACTATTGCTGCAATGGTCTGCTCTGAACGGCTATAGATTTGTATTTTTTCTGCTTTACTTAGTTTTGATTTTTTTAACGAGTCTCTCAAATCTCCTTCAAACGTAGACAGTCCTCCCTCGTTTTGTTCTATTGCTAATTGAGTATGCTCTACTGTGGGCGATTTTATATTTTTTTTTGCTGCATCGTAATAAGCCGGCACATCTTTCATCCTTATATAGAAATCGCGCAGCCGTTTATCAAGCGGTTCATAATCGTTCCCTAACATTACCGCAAAGCTTTCGGATACATTATACATTGCGGGGTTCCATTCATATTCTTTTTCTTCTGTAATTGCCCATTGAGTTGATTGTAACTGATTTTCGATAAGATGATAATCTGTTTTATTGTTATCAGAAAGTTCAGAGAGATTAAAACTTTTAAGAGAATCGAGGTTTGCTTTGCAAAATGCTAATTCTTTTTTCCTGTTAACATCATTGGGTATCACAAGTACACTATCATACTTATGATAGCCTACACTGCTTGCCCATGTAGGGTATATTTTCCATAATGCTTCTACAAAATTGTTTTTATAATTATCAAACCCTGAATTGATATTGTTCATATTGTTGTTCCTGGCTCTAACCTGGTTGCTATCAAAAACAAAAATCGAAAGACATAAAGCAATGGTTATGGCTGCTTTTTTCATAAATATTAATATAATGACAAACTTAATGCTCTGTGATAACTTTTTATTAAAAAATGTTTGGTATCCTGATTTTAATTCACGGATTATTGATAAATTGCTTTGCCCATTAAAGCAAAAGCTCGCAATTTTATGAAATACCGCACTATCAAATATCTGAAAAGACAAAAAGCATTGAAAAATATGCAGCATCCTTCCGATCTAAAGTCTTTTCTTAAAGCAGAATTTGAAGCTTCCAAAAGTGTTCTTGTCAAGAAACATATTCTCGATACGTTACATGGGCTCAATCATCCGGATGAAGTAAAGTAGGGAACAGGGGATAAGTCTTAAGTTTAAATGACCTTAATTGTAGATAACATACAATATCATTCTGGTTCGGTCAGAAGGAAGATACCAGATATCCCAAATGCCTTTTATTAAACTTTTAGGGCAATCTATTTGTAAATCATCAAATAATTGCTGTATAATTACTCCATTCTCGTTTTCATTGTTTCGATCATGCATTTTTGCAAACCAACCTTTAAATTGTTCATTCGTAGGACTCTCATAGACTAAATAAAGTCTTATTGGACAATGAGATTTTACTACTTTTTCAATCCTATCTAAAGAGGAAGGTAGTTGATAATTAAGCATGCTGCCAACATCAAAAACAGCCTTTTTGGGAGTGGCTATTATTTTTTTTAAGTTAGCAAACGTTGATTCATCTTTTTTCCAATATAAGATTAAATCCAGCGCGCTTAGGAAAGAGTTTCCACTTAAAATGGCCCTTTTCATAAAAGGCACGTAGAAATTGTAATGCTCATGTCCATGAATGGCTAAGAGTGTTGCATAAAACGACCCATTTCTGATTGTTGGCCACCCATATTTAGATAGGTAATTGCATAGATAATTAGTATGGATACTATCTGTAGATCGCATTCTTTGTTCTTCCTTCGCATAAGTAAAGCTGTCGTTTGCTTTATCTAAAATATTTCTTATCTGTTGATCTTCTTCATGCATCCGCTTAAATGTATCGTAACTATCCGATTTAGGGGCATTATACAAGCTATCAAAAAGTTGCACATACTGTCTTTGGATACTATCAATTAGCTTAAATTGGGTGGAAAGAAAATGATCAATAGATTCTGGGGTTTGATTTATATAAAAGAAATAATAGGGGTCAATCTTTAGTAGCAATTTGCTCGCATTGACACTATCTCTTCGTTTTGAAAAACTATCTGCCAGTTCATAATATCCAAGAAATGAATTTCTGGTTGCTTTCTCCAATTGTAGCCGCTCTGTCACGGTTAGTGTATCACTGCTGTAGTCATTTTTGGGAAAGGCTGCAAGTTTAAGGTTGCAAAATAAGAATAAGGTAATGCAATAAATTAATTTGCGAGCAGTAGAATGGTTCATAAGGTAGCCTTTTCCAATATAATTACAATAAAAGTATAATTAAATTACAATTACTCTTATAATCAGAATTGATAATCATTTTGCCCCTTTTTCCCAATATTTCTTTTAATTTTCCTATAGTAAATCATCGACTATGAAAAAAATTGGAATTATTGGGTCGGGGCCTGTTGCTCATGCGTTGGGCAATGGCTTTTTAAAGTATGGCCATGAAGTAATGCTTAGTTCTCACGATTTGGGAAAAATAAAGGACTGGAAAGAAAAAGGAGGAGACAAAGCAAAGATTGGCAGTTTTGCGGACGCTGCTGAGTTCGGAGAAATAATTGTATTAACAGTAAAGGGTAAGGTAGCAATCCAGGCTGTAGAAGAAGCAGGACCGCAAAACTTGCATGAAAAAACTGTGATCGATACTTGCAATCCTATTGCAGATGCACCACCTGAGAATGGAGTATTAAAATGTTTTACAAGTCTTGATGAATCTTTAATGGAAATGCTGCAAGAGCAATTCCCGGAGATACATTTCGTAAAAGCTTTTAATAGTGTGGGCAATACCGAAATGGTGAATCCTCCCGATAAAGAGGGTAAGCCTACTATGTTTATTTGTGGTAATAATGAGAATGCCAGGAAAGAAGTGCATGATATATTAGATAAATTTGGTTGGGAGGTTAGCGATATGGGAAAAGCTACCGCTGCCAGGGCTATAGAGCCATTGTGCATGTTGTGGTGCATACCAGGGTTTCTTCGCAATGAATGGTCTCATGCTTTTAGGCTTATAAAATATTAGTTGTAAATTAGCCTGTAAAGTATTTACTTATATCATAATAATTTATTTAATTCCTTCAATACTTTAGTGTTGAAGGAATTTTAATTTTACAAGCATGGAACCAATAATTACCATACGCCAACTTAGTAAAAAGTATGGCGATAAAGCAGTCTTAAACAACATCAACCTGGATGTTTATCCTGGCCAGATCATAGGATATATTGGCCCCAATGGCGCCGGTAAATCAACAACGGTAAAAATACTTACAGGTATCATACAGGAATATACTGGAGAAGTAATGGTAGCGGGGAAAGTTCTTAAAGACAATGTTCTGGAGATTAAAAAAATGATCGGCTATATACCTGAGCTTGCTGAAATATATGACCTGCTTACACCCCGTGAATATCTCACGTTTGTGGGCAAACTTTATCATCTGTCTGATGAGGTGATCGAAGATCGTTCCCGCAAAATGCTCGATTCTTTTGGCCTGCTTGGCAATATAGACCAGCGTATGGATAGCTTCTCCAAAGGTATGAAGCAGAAAGTGCTGATTACTTCAGGCCTTCTTCATAATCCCTCCATCATTATCCTAGATGAACCGTTGTCGGGTCTCGATGCTAATGCTGTAATAATGGTGAAAGAACTCTTGCAGGTGATGAAGCAGGAAGGCAAAACCATATTCTATTGCTCTCATATGATGGATGTGGTAGAAAAAGTATCGGACCGAATAGTGCTTATCGACAAGGGAAGCATTATTGCTAATGCTACCATAAGCGAGCTTAAGCAAGATACCAATGAGTCTCTTGAACAGATATTTGCAAAGCTTACCTCCGACGGAAGCCAGTCTCAAAAAGCTGATGAGTTTGCATCGGTATTTTCTCAAAAAAATAACGAATAAAACCCTCCATGAATAAACTCTTTTTAAAACTGGCAATGTTACCATCGGGTCTCTGGAAGAGTATGGGGGCCGATGTGGAACAGTTAAAAGCGATCCTTAAAGTCCGTTTAACGTTGGATGACCGTAAGCCACTTTCTTTTGGCCGGCAGCAAAGGGTTAAAAAGGATAGAAAGTATGGTTCGTTGCTTAATATCTTCTTGTCCTTTATAATGGGAATATTGTATACACTCCCGTTGGCGATACCTGATAGAATATTTTCGTTAGCATTTTATTTTACCTTATTTCTGTTCATGCTAACGTTTATGCTCATCACAGATTTTTCAAATGTGCTTTTCGATGCCCGCGACAAATATACATTGCTACCTCGCCCTGTAAACGACCGGACACTTGTTCTTTCGCGTTTGTTATATGTTTTCATATATCTGTTGCGCATAGTTTTCCCTATGTCCATAGCCGGTTGGGTTATTCTCGGTATAATGGATGGCTGGAAATCTGTTGTGCTCTTTCCATTGCCTTTAGTGCTGATGGTATTTATGGCTTTGTTTTTTGTTAACGGCATTTATTTGTTGTTGCTAAGACTTGCCAAGCCAGGCCGTTTTAAAGAGATCATCAATTATTTCCAGATAATTTTCTCAATATTATTTTTTGCCTGTGCTTATTTATTGCCCCGTTTATTTGATGCCCGGCGTTTGGTGAATTTCAATATTCATGATTTTGCATCTATGCGGTGGTTGCCCTCCTATTGGCTGGCCGCATGTTGGTCGTGGCTGGGCTTTCCTGCCGGGTTGCCGGGAACGGTTTGGCTTAGCTCTCTGGCGGTTCTTTTCCCTCTTATTTGCTTATTTATTACAGTAAGATGGTTATCTCCGCAGTTTGCCGATAAAATAGGTGAAATGGATAGCATAGAGCCTTCAGAACAAAAAATTGCTGTCAAAACTACAAGCCGCAGCGGCAAGAAATTTTACAAAAAGCTTGCTGATATATTCAACAGATCAGATGCTGCTAAGGCAGGATTTATTATTACATGGCTCCAGACTTCCAGAAGCCGTTCTTTCAAAATGAGGGTTTATCCAACATTTGCTTATGTCCCGGTTTACTTTTTTTATCTGCTTACAACCAAAAGAGAACCGCTGAACAATGTATGGCATGGTTTAAAAGAAAATCCAAGCTATCTGTTACTTTTATATCTGTGCTCTTTTGTTCTCATGCAGGCGCTTACTTACCTTACCATGTCCGATCAATACAAAGCAGCATGGATATATTATGCGTCACCTTTAGTGACTCCTGGTAAGGTTATGTCCGGAGGCTTTAAAGCTATTTGGGTAAAATATTTTATTCCATTTTTTGCAGTACTAGGTATATTCATTGTGTCTGTCTGGGGAATATCTGCAATTATAGATGTAGTATTGGCATTAATAAATGTTACACTATTTTCTGCTTGCATTATGAGGATAGGTTTCAGGCATTTGCCATTTTCTATTATAGAGCAGACAAAACAGGGTGGTGTGCGCATTATAAAGGTTTTCATCTCTATGATAGTAGTAGGAGGGCTTGGTTTTGGACATTATATGGCTATTCATATGTTCTGGCTCAAACTTGTTTTCCTGTTATTATCTGGTGGTTTGCTATGGCTTGTATGGGACAGCTATGCTAACACAAGTTGGGAAAGTATGATTAAATCAGAACTTGAATAATACTTAAACAATTTATAATTTCAATACATAGTAAATGAATCGGATTACCGTTGCTTTATTATTGGCTGTAGTAATAATGTCTGCTTGTAATAGCAATCCCCCTAAAATGAATACCACACAACCTCAAATAGCAAAAGACACTGTTGAAAAAGACTGGCATACTTTATCGAATGCTGATAGTGTTACCATGAAGCATCTTGATCTGGATATTAAGGTCGATATGGAACATCATAATATTAGTGGTGCCGCATCATGGGCAATAGAAAATAAGGATAAGGTAAATACACTTAAATTGGATACCTATGACTTAACCATAGATAGTGTATTGGTAGACGGTAATAAGGTGCAGCATACATTAGATAGCCCCATACAATTTCTTGGTAGTAGATTGAATATTCCAATAAATAATGATAGCAGGACTGTGACGATTTACTACAAGACAGGTAAAAATGCTACTGCCTTACAATGGCTCAGTCCGCAGCAGACGCACGATAAAACCCATCCTTTCCTTTATACTCAATCCGAATCCATTTTTGCCCGTACATGGGTACCTTGTCCTGATGGCCCAGGTATTCGATTTACCTATACCGCCCGTGTTACCGTGCCAAAAGGATTGATGGCGCTAATGAGCGCCGAAAATACGCAGCAGGTAAGCGATAGTGGTATTTATCATTTCACGATGGATAATCCTATCCCCGCATACCTGATGGCACTTGCAGTGGGGGATATTGCTTTCAGAAGCATTGATAACCGCACAGGGGTATATGCAGAACCCGGAATGGTTGATAAGGCTCGATGGGAATTTGAAGATGTTGGTAAAATGGTAAATGCTGCTGAAAAATTATATGGGCCTTATCGTTGGGGTAGATATGATGTATTAGTATTACCTCCAGGCTTCCCAATAGGCGGCATGGAAAATCCACGCCTCACTTTTGCTACACCTACAGTTATCGCTGGCGACCGTTCGCTGGTTAGTCTTGTGGCTCACGAACTGGCACATAGCTGGAGTGGTAATCTTGTTACCAATGCTACGTGGGATGATTTTTGGCTCAATGAAGGATTTACAGATTATTTCGAACGCCGCATTATGCAAGCCTTGAAAGGCAAAGATTATTCTGATATGCTTTGGGATATAGGTTACCAGGATCTTGTAGACCAGGTAAACGAATTAGGAAAAGATAGCCGCGACACGTGGTTGAAAGCAGATCTTAAAGGTCGTAGTACAGAAGATGGGTTTACGGATATTCCTTATGAAAAAGGCTCACATTTTCTTAAGCTGATCGAAAATACAGTAGGCAGGGAAAAATGGGACGCATTCCTGATAAAATACTTTAACGAACATGCTTTTAAATCTATTAATACAGAGCAATTCCTTATTTACCTGCGAGCAAATCTGATAAAAGGCGATAGCTCAATAGAAAATAAGATCAACATCAATGCGTGGGTATATGGCCCTGGTATACCGGCTAATTGCCCTCGTGTTATTCCTGAACGATTTAAAGTTGTTGATACAGTTCGTGAACAATTTTTAAGTGGTACTCCGGCAGGACAATTGAATACTACTGGCTGGACTACATTTGAGTGGTTACATTTCCTGCGTAATTTACCTGCCCCATTGCCAATGGATAAAATGGTGCAATTGGATAATGCTTTTCATTTTACAACTTCGGGTAATAGCGAAATAGCTGATTTGTGGTATCTTATGTCTATAAAAACAGACTATAAAAAAGCTTATCCAGCCATGGAGAATTTTCTAAGTACCGTTGGTCGTGAGAAGTTCCTTCAACCACTATATGGAGAAATGATGAAGACCGGCAAACAGGAAATGGCAAAATCATTATATGCAAAGTATCGGGTAAATTATCATCCGCTTGCACAGGCCTCAATAGATAAAATTGTTAAATAAAAATCAACCCCTTGTATAAAGTGTTTAATAAATCGTTTCGCGCTGTAAGCCTCCTTTTTGCATTTGTTTTTTCAACGCTTTTAGCTGGTGCACAAAATAATGTTATTACGGAATTACTCGCCAGATTAAATACAGTCAACGATACGCAGAAAGTAGCATTATACGATCGCATAGCTGCCTATTATAGGTTCAATAATCCAGACTCATCATTTATATATATAAATAGAGGCTTAGAGCTTGCGCAACGCCTTAATTATAAAAAAGGAGCATCCTTACTTGAAGGGATGGCTGGTTCGATAAATGATAACATGGGTAGGCTTGATATAGCAAGACAGCATTTTTTAGCTTCGGTAAAATTTGCTAAGGAAGCAAATTACCAGGTAGGCTTGGCCAGCTCATATTGTTCCTTAGGGGTATTAGATGGCAAACAAGGTAATTTTAAATCATCTACAGAATATGTTTTAAAAGCGCAAAACATTTATGAATCCATACCTGATACTGATGGCATTATAGAATGTTATCTAAAATTAGGTACAATAAATGATCTGACCGGTAATACGGATAAAGCTATTTTTTATAATGAAAAAGCAATTGCCATAAACAAAGGTCGCGCGCCAACGTTGGAAATATTCTATGTCTATAACAATCTTGGAGAATTATATGGCAAGAAAGGAGACCTGAAAAAAGGACTGGAATATTTTCAGTATGTACTTGGTAACACAGATTCCGGGGATGAATATATTGGTGTCCGTTTTTGGGCGTCTATGAATTCAGGAATAGCCTACGATCAATTAGGAGAACATGCTAAGGCGCTCGATTATCTCAATAAAGGATTAGAGTTAGCAAGAAAAGATGGCATGATCGAGGGCCAAATAAAATGCCTGATAAATATCGCGGAAATTGTTAGCAATAAGGATATGGCAAAGGCCAATAGCTATCTGAACGAAGCATTGGGTATAGCTTATAAGGTGGGAGATAAGCAATTAGAAATGGATGTTACCAAGGGAATGATAGACGTTTATGAGTCGAAAAAAGATTATAAAAATGCGTTTTATGCCTTGAAACAAAATCGTCAGATTTCAGATAGCCTTTTTAATGTTGAAAGAGCAAAAGAAATAGCTGACCTGCAATCTACTTATGATCTGGAAAAATCAAAAGCCAAAGTGCAACGACTTGAATTGATAAATCACAGAAATCAGTTAGTAAAAAATATTATTCTACTTGTTGCTTTGCTTATATGCGTAGTTTTTTTTATTCTGATGTTTTTCTTCAGGAGAACAAGAAAACTGAACAAAGAATTGCTAGCCCAGAAAAAAGAATTAAACGAGCAGAATACAATAAAAGACAAAATATTTTCAATAATTGGCCATGATCTTAAATCTCCGATCAACAGTACAGTTGCTATGCTTTCAATTTGGGATGATGCTGAATTTACTGACGCTGAAAAAAGTGAATTTGTTCAAAGTCTAAAAGATCAAAGTAGTGCTTCGTTAGAGACATTAGATAAATTATTGCAATGGGGACAAGCTCAGATGAAAGGCGTTCGCATAAATCAAATTGAATTTAAAACAAAAGATGCTGTTAGAAAGAATTTTCAGCTTGTCAGGAATCATGCGGAGCGAAAGGGAATTACACTGATAGACCATACTTCGCCTGAGGCTGCTGTATATGCAGATACCTCTCATTTTGACATTATCATTAGAAACCTGCTTTCAAATGCTGTAAAGTTTACCAGGACAGGTGGCCAAATTGAAGTTTCAAATTATATAGATGAAAAATCCGGCATGGTAACTTTTGTTGTAAAAGATAATGGGGTAGGCATGGATGAAGAAACGCAAAGGAATGTCTTCAAAACCAACCACCATAGTACTTTAGGTACAGCTAATGAAAAAGGAACCAGTATCGGTTTGTTGCTTTGTAAAGAGTATGTTTTAGAAAACGGCGGAAAAATATGGGTAAAGAGTAATAAAGGTGAAGGGTCTACGTTTTATTTTTCTCTTAAACTAGCAAAAAGTTTATCAGCTGTTTATAGCTCATGATTGGTTATACCCAGGTACGTGAGAAATATATGTTGTGATGAGTATGGTAGTACTGCTATGCCTATTTACCTTTTATCCAATTATTTTTATCAAGCTGATATGATAAATGATATAAGCCTGTAGGAGCAAAAAAATCATCCTGTTTATACTGAAACCCTGATTTTAATAACACATTTTTTGAGGCGTTATTATCAGGGTGATGCCTTGCAAATAGTTTGTTTATTTTCAAAACATCGAAGGCATATACTATCATTGTTTTTGCTGCTTCGGTAGCATACCCTCGTCCCCAATAGGCAGGTTTTAAATGATAGCCCAGCTCATAAAGTTCTTCTTCTATTTTATAAGGCCATAATCCGCAGCATCCAATATGATCATTTGTCTCTAAGGAAAAAACTGGAAAATACTGCATTCCATATTTCTGAAACGTATCTATTTCTTTTCGTAAACGATCTTTTATATCCTGTTGGGAAATGCTATTTGCTATATATTTTGTCACTTCTTTATCTCCCCATAAGGATGTTGCTAATCCAATATCGTTTTCCCGCCATATTCCGAACCCAAGTCTTTCTGTTTTCAAAAAGTATTTTTGGTTACTGTCCATCTGCTCATTTTAATTTCTATCCACCAAATTATGGAATGATCTTATAAAAAGAAATTTCTCAACAATTATGGTAGATTATTGAGAAACTCCTCTAAAAAAGAATATTCGTTTAATAAGATAACAAAGCACTAATCTTCTCAGCCACTTTATCTGCATTGGGTAACATTGCAGCCTCCAATCCCATATTCATAGGAACGGCAGGCAGATCAAGGGCGCCAATTGTTTGTACCGGTGCGTCAAGATATCGGAAACACTTTTGAGCTATACGGCCTGCTAATGCTTCACAAAATGAGTTGCGTAATTGTTCTTCAGTCAGCACAATACATTTACCATGCTTTCTTACTGTGCTATATATAAGTTCTTCGTCAAGCGGGTATATCGTGCGTATATCTATTATCTCAACATTGCCCGGGAATTGCTTAGCAGCATTCTTTGCCCAATACACACCCATGCCGTAGGTGATGATGCAAATGGATTCACCATTTTCAACAGCCTGTTCATCGGCACGCAATGTAACAAATCCTTTACCGAGCGGAAGTACATAATCCCGATCCGGTTCAATGGTTTTTGCATCGTCGGTTCCGGGCACCTTGCTCCAGTAAAGTCCCTTGTGCTCTAGCATCACCACAGGATTAGGGTCAAGAAAGGCTGCTTTCATAAGTCCTTTCATATCGGCTGCATTACTGGGATAGGCTATCTTAATTCCTTTTATAGTTGCCAGTGTACTTTCCACACTTCCACTATGATAGGGACCACCACCGCCATAGGCGCCTATAGGAACTCTTATAATGGAGGATATCGGAAATTTACCACAGCTCAAATAACAGGATTTGCTTATTTCTGTTACAAGCTGATTTAGTCCTGGATATATATAGTCAGCAAATTGTACTTCTACTATTGGTTTTAGTCCTACAGCACTTAGACCTACTGTGGAGCCTATAATATAGGCTTCCTGTATCGCTGTATTAAATACGCGATTGTCGCCAAATTTATCTGCTAATGTTGCTGCTTCACGAAATACGCCTCCCAGGCGTTTTCCTACGTCCTGTCCAAAAAACAAGGCTTCAGGATTATCCTGTAATATTTCTTCAACTGCATGCAATGCGGCATCTACCATCACTACTTTATCGCGACCTGCAGGTATACGTGTTCCTTTCTCTTCAGTTGCCTTTGTAGGAGCAAAGACATAGTCTGCCACGGTTGCCGGATCAGGTTCTGAAGCTGCAATTGCAGCTTCAAATTCACGTTGTGCAAATTCTTTTTCTTCTTCTTCTATTTTATCCAGTTCTGCTTCCGGTACTCCTTTGCTTATTAATGATTTCTTAAGCTTTGGACCGGGGTCGTCCATCGCATGTTTGGCAAGGTCTTCTGGGGTACGGTACCACTCTTTGCGCACGCCGGATGTATGGTGCCCTAATAGGGGCACTTTAGCATGTACCAGTATTGGTTTACGCCATTTACGCACCCAATCCACTGTATATTCCATTGTTTTGTACGCATCTACAAAATCACTGCCATTTACTCTCACCCGTTCTATACCTTTAAAACCTGCAGCATATTCGTATGCATCCATTGTGCGGGCTTCTTCACCGGTTACAGATATACCCCAATCATTATCTTGTATCAGATAAATAATGGGTAGTTTATGTAATGCTGCAAATTGTAATGCTTCACTTACTTCACCTTCTGTTACACTGCCATCGCCTAACGAACACACTGTGACAGGTGGAGTGGGATAATTGATCAGGCCTTGTTCTTCAATATATTGGATTCCCTGGGCTACACCGGTTGTCGGTATCACCTGCATTCCGGTAGCACTGCTTTGATGTATTATTTTAGGAAAATTCTCCCTGCGGCTGTTAGGATGATTATAATAAGCCCGGCCCCCGGTAAAGGGATCATCGCCCTTTGCCAATAGTTGCAGCATCAGCTCATAAGGCCTGAATCCCATACCCAACATCAGGCTTTCGTCGCGGTAGTAAGGGCTTACATAATCACATGGTTGCAAGAGAAAACCTGTAGCAAGCTGTATTGCTTCATGCCCCCTGGAAGTGCTGTGAACGTATTTACAGATAGGCCTGTTTGCATCATATATTTCAGCCATGGCTTTGGCTGTCATCATTAGCCTGTAGGCCTTAAGCATTAATTCTTTAGAAAGCATTGTATTCCTGATCGATTGGCAGGCGCAAAAGTAAGCTGTTAAGGTCAAATATTAATAAGACTTGATAAAAGTCCTTTATTTAACATTTTAGCAGAGATTTAGGTCATCGCGACGAAGGAATATAGCTATTTTACATTTTTTTTAAACATCATTTTCATAAGCAAATAGAACTGTTATTTTTGTTTCGCTAAATAGCACCTTATGCAATCATTTGATTTTAAGAAATTTCGTCCGCATTTACTCATCATAGTAGGATTTGCCGTTTTGTCACTTTTATACTGTTATCCTCAGTTGCAAGGCAAAGTCCTTAATCAGAGCGATGGGATACAATGGAGGGCAATGGCTCATGAGGGGATGGAATGGCATAAGAATACCGGAGAGAATGTATTATGGACTAACAGCATGTTTGGTGGTATGCCCACTTACACTTTTTATGTACCGGTAAGTAATAATTACATTTTCTTTATTCAAAATATTATTGAGCTATTAGGTAAACCTGCATATTTCTTTTTTCTTGCCATGCTATGCTTCTATATTCTCATGATGACGCTGGATATAGATAAATGGTTGGCTGCAGTAGGTTCGATCGCATATGCATTTTCTACCTATAATGCCATAATAATTGTGGCAGGTCACGATACTAAAATGTGGTCTTTGGCTTTCTTACCGGCAGTAATAGCGGGTGTATTAACGTTATACAGAGGCAAATGGTGGCTCGGCTTAGGCTTGTGGGCTCTTTCATTTGCACTAATGTTCGAGAACAATCACTTTCAAATTGTCTATTATGCAGCAATAATTATTGGATTTGCAGCTTTAGGCGCATTATACATTGCAATAAAAGAGGGGAAAGTTGGTAGGTGGGCTATTGCTTCGGCAATCATTATTATAACAGGGACTATTGCTGCTATGCCGGATATGGCATCTTTTCTTACGCAAAAAGAATATGCAAAGCAAACAATGCGTGGAGGTCAAAGTGAGCAAACCCTATCGCACGATAAAGCAAAGAAGGGAGGCGGACTGGATAAAGATTATGCGTTTGGGTGGAGCAATGGAATCAGCGAGACTTTTTGCATGTTGATACCCAATTTGTATGGCGGTTCTTCAGATGAAAGCCTCGGTAGCAGCTCCAATACTTATGAGGCTATAACTAAGATCGGAGTTAATGATGATCAGGCAAGTCAAATATGCGAACAACTGCCAATGTATTGGGGAGATCAGCCTTTCTTATCAGGACCTACCTATTTTGGTGCCATAATATGTTTTCTGTTTGTGCTTGGTCTTATTATTATCCGTAGCCCTCATAAATGGTGGATAGCTGCTGTATGTTTATTGGCCATTGTTATGTCATGGGGCAGGCATTTTGCAGCATTCAATTATTTCCTGTTCGATCATTTGCCTTATTTTAACAACTTCCGTGATCCTACTATGATATTGATCATACCACAGTTCTTGTTTCCAGTATTGGGTATTTGGGCTATTAACGATGTTATCACTGGAAAGCTGGAAGGTGCAGAATTATGGAAAAAGGTAAAGATGGCAACTATTATTACAGGTGGCCTTTGCCTTTTGCTTGGAGTAGGAGGTAGTATATTTTTCGATTTCCGGAATCCAGGAAATGATGCACAGATCACACAGCAATTTACAAGTATGTTAGGGGGCAACCAGCAAGCTGCTGAAGGAATTGTAAAAGCAATACATGAAGACAGGGCTACAATGGCATCTAAAAGTGGATTGACAAGTGCCATATATATTGTACTCGCTGCTGGCCTAATATGGGCATATTCTAAAAAACGTATAAAAACACCGGTACTAATAGGTGGTTTGGGATTATTAATAATTATTGACCTGGTAAATGTGGATCAGAGGTATTTAAATGACAGTAAGTTTAGGGATGACAGCGACTACGAAAGTGCATTTGAACCACGACCTGTGGATCAGCAAATCAATAAAGATCCCGATCCTTACTACCGTGTGCTTGATCTGACAAAGGATGTTTACAATGATGCTATGCAGGCATATTTTCATAAATGTGTAGGTGGTTATAGCGCAGCTAAGCTGGAAATGTACCAGGACCTTATTGATGTGCAACTGGGAGGCAAAGTGGCAAAGGGCAAATTCAATGCCCAGGTATTAAATATGCTTAACACGAAGTATATCATTTTCAATGGCGGTCCTAATGGTCAACCCGCAGCAATGCCCAATCCGCAGGCTTGTGGCAACGCATGGTTTGTAGATGAGGCTAAAATAGTAAATACAGCAAACGATGAATTGTTATCGTTAAATGCTAATAGCCTCGGTGATACTACAAAAATGCCTAATGCTTTCGAGCCTAAAAAGACTGTAATAATCAGGAACAGTAATAGCAATGAGTTAAGTGGCTATACATTTGGTAAGGACAGCAGTGCTTATGTAAAGCTTGCAAAATATGGCCTGGATGATATTTCATTTACTTCAAGCAATAGTAAAGACGGCCTTGCCGTATTTTCCGATATCTGGTATCCTTATGGCTGGGAGGCATATGTAGATGGTAAGGAAACAAACATCATAAGAGCTGATTATTTGTTGAGAGCGATAAAAATACCGGCAGGAAAACATACTATTGAATTCCATTTCCGTCCTAAGAGTTTCACGACAGGCAATAATATAGCTTTAGTAGGAAGCGTTTTAGTGTGGGGCTTAGTGCTTGGGGCAATAGGGCAGGGTTTTAGAAAAAACAAAGATCAGGAATCAGCCAAGGTATAGTTGGAACCTTTCATAATCCGAAAACTTCCGCATGAGCAGAAAAATGAGCGTTGGATTTTATTTAACTGATTTCTTTTTCAGGAAAATTATGCGTCAGAACTCAGCGGTAAAATGGGCTATTCATCATACAAGCACCATACATAATCCCGAACGGATCATAAAAGGAAAAAATGTTTTTCCGGGTGATTCACCGGGAGTCTATATCAATGCAACTAATGGAGTAAAAATAGGTGATTACACTAATATAGGCCCAAATGTAGGCTTGGTATCAGCTAATCATGATCCGATAAATAATGATGCGCACGTACAGACTTCACCAATCGATATCGGCAAGTTCTGCTGGCTAGGAATGGGAGCGATAGTGCTGCCTGGAGTTATTTTGGGAGACTTTACAATAGTGGGGGCGGGAGCAATTGTTACAAAAAGCTTCCCTGATGGATACTGCGTTTTGGCAGGTAATCCTGCGGGGGTCATAAAATACTTAAACAAAACAGAATGTGAGGCTTTTGCCGGAAGCAAAAAATAATTCATTCTATAGTAATTCACTATTCATTTTCCTTATCAGGTTTTTCCCCTCGCTGGTAAATACCCTGATTATTATTCTTTTTTCAAAAAAGCTTGGAACATCATTGTATGGTGCTTACCAAAACTTTTGGATACAGCTAAATGTTATATACCCGATTGCCTGTTTTGGGATACATGTGTTCACTATTACTTATCCGCCTGGTACATTAACGAAGTTTATAGGGCAATTGAAATCTAAACATTATTTTCTTTACGCACTATGGCTATTTGTTCTAAGTTCAATATTTGCTTTGTTACAGTTTCGGTCATTGCATGTGTCTTTCCCGATCCCATTTTTCTATTTATTGATCTTCGCTTTAACATTCATTGTTGAATCGGCATTGATCGTCTTTAAAAAATTTAGGTTGCTTATTACCACCAGCATACTTTATTCATTGGCCTTTTTTGCTTGCCACGTGCTAATGGCAAAGGGTTTGATAACTATACAGCAATTGTTCATTTATTTACTGATTATTAGCGTACTAAAGCTGATTATCTATAGCATTAAATTAGTTGGTGGTATTCGGATTTTTAAGATGAATAATATAGAAACGGTCTTGCCTAATAATGCTCGCTCATTATGGTTGCATTTAGGGCTTTATGATATTGTACAGATCCTTTTTAGCTGGATAGATAAGTTTACTATTTCCATTCTGTTAAGTACCCAGCTTTCAGCTATCTACTTTAATGGCTCGATGAATATACCCTTTCTGCCGTTGATATTGAGTGCAGTAGGCAGTGCTGTTTTGATACAGTTGGCATCGGGCAATAAGGAAGACGAAACCGTACATACACTTCAACTGCTAAATCATTCTGCAAAGATCTTATCAGCTATTATCTTCCCTTTATTCTTCTTTTTTGTTTTTTATAGATATGAGCTATTTGCAGTTTTGCTTTCTGATAAATATTTACCTTCTGTACCGATCTTTTTAATTTCCTCATTTGCAATTCCGGTACGGGCGTACAGTTTCACTACTGTGTTACAAAACAGGCACAAAGGCTCTATTATCAATACAGGTGCTATAATAGATCTGCTTCTGGCGTGTATATTGATGTATCCGCTTTATAAATTAATGGGTTTGCAGGGGGTAGCCCTGAGTTTTGTTATCACTACATATCTGCAGGCAGGTTTTTATCTCTATCATACCGCACGCGTGCTAAAAGTCAATGTATCGCAATTGATCCCTTATGCCAATTGGGTTATAAAGCTCATTATCTTTTTCTTTTTATTTTTAATTATACATTATATCTCAGCCCGATACTTTAGTAATTTATTTACTTTAATTTTGGGATGTGCTTTCTCAATTGTAGTCGTGTTGGCTTCTCTATTGATAGAGCTTAAATCATCCGGAAAACATGGCTAAGCATTTTCATCGTAAGCCCAGGCCTGTTAACATAGAAAATTCTGGCTTTGGTCCCAATAGCGCGGTAGAAGGTGGCCGTCTTACCAATAAAGACGGCACTGTTAATTTGCGTAAAACTGGTTTGCCTGTATGGCAAAGAACAAGCATTTATCATTCTTTACTTAGAATGAGCCGTATTAAGTTTTTACTTTTCGTAGTTCTGTTTTACTCGACTGTTAATTTTATATTTGCAGGCTTGTATTTTCTGGTTGGGGTCAATAATCTTTCCGGTACTGAAGCTGCAAAAACATATACAGATAAGTTTCTTGAAGCATTTTTCTTCAGCGCTCAAACGCTCACTACTGTTGGCTATGGCCGGGTAGCGCCGGTGGGCGTTCTCGCTAATTTTGTTGCCGCAACAGAATCTTTATTGGGCATATTGATTTTTGCTGTAGTTACAGGTATGATGTACGGACGTTTTTCCAGGCCGCGTGCCTATATAATCTTTAGTCAGAATATACTTGTAGCACCATATAAACATGGAAAAGCATTAATGTTTCGGTTAGCAACCTATAAAAATAATCATCTGACAGACTCGGAGGCGATTGCAACTATTGCATTGCATGTTTGGGAAAATGATAAAGAGGTAACACGCTTTTATCCATTAAAGCTCGAAATAAGTAAGATCAACTCATTGGCATTAAGTTGGACTGTTGTGCATGCGATAGATGATGAAAGTCCGATCTACGGTTTTACGGCTGAGGATATTATAGAAAGCAAAGCAGAAGTAATTATAAATGTAAAAAGCTTTGACGATCATTTTTCCAATGTTGTACAGCAACGCACTTCTTATACTGTAAATGAGGTAGTTTATGGTGCAAGGTTTTTGCCAATGTTTCATAAGGCTGAAAACGCTGATCATACCATTTTAGAGCTTGATAAGATTAATGCTTACGAAAATGTAATCTTTCCGGAACATCATGTTAACCCATCCGATAGCAATGCTGTCACAGCAAATGCCTAAATTTGATTAATGAGAACCGCATTTACCAATACGCAACATTACCTGGAGCGGGAAGAGCAATATGGAGCGCACAATTATCATCCGCTTCCTGTAGTGCTTACCCGTGGCAAAGGCGTGTTTGTTTGGGACGTACAGAATAAGCGTTACTTTGATTTCCTTTCTGCATATTCAGCCATAAATCAGGGGCATTGCCATCCTAAGATAATAGCGTCATTCGTAGAGCAGGCACAACGCCTTACACTTACTTCACGGGCATTCCATAGCGATCTGCTGGGAGAATATGCGGAATATATTACTGATTATTTCGGGTATGATAAGGTACTGCCTATGAATACAGGTGTAGAGGCGGTAGAAACAGCTTTAAAGCTGGCTCGTCGCTGGGGATATGATGTAAAAGGAATAAGAAAGAATCAGGCAAAGATTATTGTTTGCGAAAATAATTTTCATGGCAGGACAATTAGCGTTATTTCCTTTAGTACAGACCCAAGTGCAAAAAGTGGCTTTGGGCCTTTCACACCAGGTTATGAAATAATACCCTACAATGATATTCCTGCATTAAAAAAAGCATTGGAAGATACCGATGTCGCAGGATTTTTAGTAGAACCAATACAAGGTGAAGCGGGTGTCATCGTACCTGATGATGGTTATCTAAGTAAAGCTGCTGCCTTGTGCAAAGATGCAAATGTGCTTTTTATTGCCGACGAAATACAGACAGGATTGGCCCGTACCGGAAAAATACTTGCTTGCGATTATGAGAATGTCAAACCGGATATTCTCATACTTGGTAAGGCACTCTCCGGTGGAACAATGCCTGTGTCGGCCGTATTAGCAGATGATGAGATAATGCTGACTATAAAGCCCGGTGAACATGGTTCCACCTATGGTGGTAATCCTTTAGCATGTAAAGTTGCTATTACTGCGTTAGAAGTGCTAAAAGATGAGGATATGGCTGCTAACGCCGCAGCGCAGGGAGAATATCTTCGCAGGCAAATTATGTCTTTAAATCATCCCAACATCTCCATTGTAAGAGGAAAAGGATTGCTCAATGCTATTGTAATAGATCATGCAGATAAGAATACGGCGTGGCATTTATGCGTAGCACTAATGGAGAACGGACTATTAGCTAAACCAACACATGGTGATAAGATCCGTTTCGCTCCGCCACTTATAATTACCCGTGAACAGATAGACGAGTGCCTGAATATTATAAATGATAGTTTACAAATAGTTTCATAGCCTTAATGTCTAAATCCAAACACACAGAAGCTCATTTTAAAAGCTCTGATCTTGTTACTGATATTGTGATTGGTATGTCTGATGGACTTACAGTGCCTTTTGCATTAGCTGCCGGACTTAGTGGAGCTGTCGGTTCAACTGCAATTGTAATAACAGCCGGTCTTGCCGAAATTGCTGCAGGCTCTATTGCTATGGGATTGGGTGGTTATCTTGCAGGCCGCACAGAAGTGGATCATTATAACTCCGAGTTTGAACGGGAAAATCTTGAGGTTGAGAAAATTCCGGAAGAAGAGAAGCAAGAGGTGCGCGATGTATTTGCCAATATGGGATTGAGTAAAGAAACCCAAAACATGATTGCAGAAGAAATGGCAAAGGATAAAGAGAAATGGGTTGATTTTATGATGAAATATGAATTGGGTCTCGAAAAGCCCGATCCTAGGCGCGCTCGCAATAGTGCTATGAACATAGGAATATCTTATGTAATAGGCGGCATCATACCACTTTTACCTTACTTTTTTGTGGCACATCCTATCGATGGCTTAAGATTATCCTGTATTATAACCGTTGTTTGTCTTTTTGTTTTTGGCTTTTTTAAGGCAAAAGTAACAGGTCAAAATCCGTGGGGTGGAGCAGTGAAGGTTGCATTGATTGGTTCTATTGCGGCGGCTGCAGCATTTTTTATTGCAAGGTTATTCACCCATTAGGCATTTTATTTTAAATTAGTTAATTCAGTAAGGTTTCCGCCCTTGTATTCAATGTTTTCAAGGTACAATCCATGACCCGGAACACTAAAATCTGCCTTGGTGCAATCTTTGGCTTCAATGATAGCTTTAAATTCATCTATAGTAATTTTCCCTTTCCCAACGAGCAATTGCGTTCCTACTAATCCTTTCACCATGCCCCGCAAAAAACGATTAGAGCTTACTATATACTGTAACTCTTTACCATGCAGTTCCCAATAAGATTCACTGATATTGCATTTAAATGTTTTTGAATTATTTTTTCTTTTTGAAAATGATTCAAAATGGTCATATTCTTTTATTACCGAGGCTGTTTCATTTAGTATTTTCAGATCAACTTTAAAGGGGAAGTAATAAGCTCTATTTGCAAGAAATGGGTTCTTTTTTGGGTAGATCCTGTACCTGTATGTTCTCTTTATTGCATTAAAACGCGCACTGAATTTTTCATCATTAGCCTTATACACCTTTTTCAATGCAACACCTATGGGTAGTATCGAATTCATTTTATAGATGAAACCTGGATGGAGTTCTTCGTCAATATCAAAATGGAAATAATTACAAAGGGCATGAACGCCTTCATCTGTGCGACTGGCTCCGAATGAAGTAATCTGTTTTCTTAATAATATGCTTAGTGTCTTATCAATTGCCAGCTGCACCGTAGGGATTTCTCCCTGCAATTGTGAGCCATGAAATAAAGTCCCGTCATACATTATCTCTAAAAAATACCTCGCCATGCTAAACTGAATATCTGCAAAAATAAACAGCTATTGTTTTATCAGCTAATTTGCTGCATTGTAGAGGACGATTTTCCGGATATTTGTTTATTCTGTCTTTTTTTCTTTTCAAGCCAGCGACCTAAAAACCAGAAGGTAACTGCCAATATTAGAAAGAAAATGCCTTTATTCATTGTATCCCAGAAATACTCAAAATATCGCGTGTATAGATTCACCAAGAGGAATAAAACTCCAAAGTCTCTCGTCGTTTCGTCATGATACCTGATGCCGAGATAAAAAACAAAAACCGCAATAGCCCCAAAAGCAATAGCATAGGTTAGTACATGCGTTTGCCTTACCTTTTCCCATTCATCTAAGTAGTTAAAATTGCCGAATATAGATATGCCCCACAGGCCCGTAAAAAATACAACCAGTCCAGCTATGTATGTAATGCGCTGATTAGCTGCCAGTATTTTTATTTTAGATTGGAGTAAAGAAAGAATAATGATCAATGATCCAAACGCTGTAAATCGCATTGGGTAATTCATGCCCAGAAATAAATAATTGGAGCTATATAGATTGCTAAACGCTCCATACCAGCCCATAAGGCATAAAATACCTGCCAGCCATAAGGCTTTGGAGCGGAACCAGATACTTAAAATGAAAAATAATAGGGTAGCTATGAACAAGAATAGGGTGTAAGCGCCTCCTGAGCCGATTTCTTTGCATATATATACCAGGGATGTAAGCGCAGCCAGGCCGCCCAGTATCATATACATTTCGTAAGTAAATGGGCTAAACCTTTCTCTCCTTTTATGTACATACCAAAACCAGAATATAGATATGGCGGTAGTTACCGATGCGATAATAATATTATTCAGGTCGAAATAAACTTTGATTTTTTCAAGCAGCTTATCATCTATGAATATAGCGCCAAAAGCCAGCAGCGTACAGGAAAGAGCTATAATAAAGAAATATTGGGCTATTTGCTGGCGATCAGTTGTGTAAACTATATCCTGCCGTAATTCATCTGCTTTTTCGTGTGACAGCTTACCGGTATTTTCCCATTGAGATAGGGCATTTTGTATAGATTTCCATTCATTTTTATCCCTGATCTCCATTTAATTTATTTCCTTACTCAAGTTACAAAATGTATCAAAAGAATCACAAAAAAAGGGACCTTAGAAAAGGCCCCTACATATAAAGGATAAGAGAGAAAAAACTTGTTTATCGATTGATTAATAATTGTTCGCACTACAAATATTAAACATAGAAACTGTTAATCAAAGTATTAGAGTTCGATTAACAAAATGTTAGGAAAAATAACAAAAAAAAGCCTCCCGGATTGTTGGCAGGAGGTCTGTTTTAATTAAATATTGAAGATTTAGTCTTTTATATCCACTTTTAGATGATTTCTATCTCCTTTGATTATTATTTTTTCATCTCTTAAATATTTAATATATTCGTTATATATATTACTGCTTTGCTCAATTCCATTAATATAAAGGGTGTTATTTAGTTTTTTAATAGAAAATCCATTATCCTGGTTTAATAATCCATCATCCTCCATTTTCTTTATCATATCACTATAGGAATTGAGATTTGACTTAGCCATCTTGTTTGATCCGGATTGAGCACTGGCTTCGGCTAAAGCCTTTTTTTGTTGTGCTTCGCTTTTAGCTAAAGCGTCTGTTTGCTGTGTGTACAATTCAGCTACCCGGTCTTTTGCATCTTTTGTCGCCTGGCTGGCTTGTTTTAGCGCCTCATCAACCTCAATCTGTAGTTCCTTCCGTAATTTTGGATCATTAACAGTACTATCTGCTTCTGCAATACCTTTACTTATATCTCCTTGTAATTTTTGCCAATCTATATTGCTTATTTCCTTTTGCGCTTCATCCAGTTGTACTTTTAGCTTTTTTGAATCTACCTGTTGCATTGCATCATGCATTTCATCACTTATCTGTTGCCAGTTGATTTCTGATAAGCTTTTTGATACCTCATCTCCAATGTCTGAAATAGTCTGTCCAAGATCTGATGAATCAATTGTAACATTCTTTTTGGTATTGCAGATGGTTATTGATGTATGTTTCTTATGATTATTTTCATCTGTCAGTTGTTCTTTTACGTTATCTGGTATCTGATTAATGGAATTGTATTCTTTTTTATTTCCATTATCATCAATTATGATAATCCGTGTCTTTCCTGTTGTCTTGGTATCTGTAGTTTGAGTTTGCCCGCTCCCCTTTGATGATTGGGCAAATGATGGAGCCAACCACATAATACATACTGTGAACGTAATTATAATTGCCAGTACAATAGTTAGCTGACTATAATTAGTAGATCCTTTTCTCATTTCCATAATTCTTTTAATTCGATGAAGTAATTGATTTTTCTTTTGTCCTGTAGCTGCAAGGGCAATAGAAGGAGAAGAAGACAATCTATGGGTTTCTAACGCAGCTAAAGCTTTTGCATAAGATAAGGGCTGCGGACTATTGGCTATGACCATATCGTCGCAGCAATGCTCTCTTTCCCGTCTTATTTTAGAGGCAATTCCCCATGCAAATGGATTGAAAAACAGAATTGTCTCTACCAGTGTTTGCAGAATATTCAATAAATAATCATGACGTTTTATATGGCCTAATTCATGCAATAAGATGGCTTCTATCTGGTCTGTGCTCATATTATTGATGGTTGCAACAGGTAAAAGGATTATGGGCTTCAATACCCCCATTACCATCGGTACATTCACTCGTTCTGAAACAAATAATTGAACCTCTTTCACAATATTCAATTGTTCCTGCAATGTTTTAATTAATTGCTGCCATTCATTCTCCATTCTTATCAGGCCTTGTATGCGTAGGTTCCTAAGCCATATTATATTAACAATAAAACGGAATAGCATAAATAAAAAGCCCGCTATGTATACGCTGACTATTGCGGGCATATAGTGTTCCATTTTAGGCAAAATGTTCGCTATATATTGCTGTGTATGAAAAGTTGTTGCCGATGGATTGAGATAGGATGTTTTAATTGCTTGTGGATTACTTCCGGGTACAGTAATATACACTGTGATACCTTGCAATCTTTGATATTGGGTAATCCATGTATTGATAAACCATAAGAACAAACTCATTAATGAAAAATAGGAGAGATAATATTTTACTCTGGCACTTCCATTATTGATTATTCTCAATACAATGTTCAGGCAAATGAATATAAACAAGCCTTGCCATATTGAATGGATCAAAGCCCATCCCAACGATTTGCTTATCATTGAAGCTTCAGATAGCCAATTATTCATATTGAATGATTTTTATAATTGAATAAGATTATTTATTGCCTCATTTTTTTATTTTCTTTTCCATTTGTTCCAGGTATTCTTTTATTTGCTCCAGTTCATAAGCATTTGCTTTATGGTTGCCGAGTGCCTGCATTACTAATTGCATTGCAGAACCATTAAACACATTGTCTATCATTCTTTTTACCAGTTGCCCCTGGGTTTGCTCCTGCGATACTGCAGCAATGTATATATGTGTTTTGCTTGTTGTGTCTCTTTTTAATAATCCTTTTTCGTGCATTATCTGCATTAGTTTTAGTGTAGTTGTGTAGCCGGCATCTTTGCTTTTTTCCAATATTTCATGCACTTCCCGTACTGTGCATGCACCTTTTTCCCAAAGGATATTCAGTATCTCAAGTTCGCTGTCTGTTGGCTTTATCAACTTATTCATTTATCAGATCGTTTTTAAAATAAAAATGTTACAAAATTATAAGGTTGGATTTATATACGATTGTCTTCGTACACAAACCTACGAATAAATTCGTAAATCAAATAAAAGCTCAATAAAAATTTTGTTAAAATGAAAAGAGTTGGGGGAACTTGTTATTTAGGAATAATAAGGAGCATGATGTTTTTATTCAAAAAGAGAAGGTGGGGGAATTGCCATATTAGTTTTATCAAAAAAATTAAGCCCCGCTTTAAAAGCGAGGCTTAAGAAATTATTTTTTGAGCAATGACAGATTAAGCCAAAGCATTTATTTTCTTAACGATACCAGATTTGATATTGCTTGCTTTATTCTTATGAATAACGTTGCGTTTTGCAAGCTTATCGATCATGGATATAACCTTTGGAAGTTGTTCCTGAGCTGCATTTTTATCAGCCGTAGCTAAAAGGCTACGAATGGCATTACGGGTAGTTTTACCATAATAACGGTTACGGTCACGGCGTTTTTCAGCTTGGCGAATATCTTTCTTGGTCGACTTATGATTTGCCATTTATGTTCACTTTTTTAAGGACTGCAAAGGTAATACAAAAATGTGTAACAAAAAATATTTTTTAAGGTCACAATTCGTTGAAGATCTGCTTTGAACGCTTGGTCAGGAAATCTTTCTTTTGAATAAATACTTCAAGTTTGTCTTTGGGAATACGAAGACTATAGAAATCTGAAGGATATGTCTTATAGATGAATAGATCGTAATCCGGATTCCATTTATTTAATAAGTTAATGTCCATCCCTAACTCATTGGCCATGAATTCGAGGCTTATCGGTTGTGAAATTCGCACAATAGCCATACTTTTTAATTCTTCCATGGTAAATTCAGGCTTCTTTATGGCGACCTTTTTATTACCGGCTACATTGTTTTCTGTATTAAAATTAAAGTCCATAGGAATACTGCCCAGGCCTATGAATTTGCTTAGATTTTCAAAGATGCTGGCTGTTGCTATAAAAGCCAATACGTGACCCTGTGTTTCACGAGGCAAATATTTCTTAATATCCCAGAAGTTATGGCTTCCTGTCCTTTCTATAGCGCGTTCTACAGGTACAGGCCCGCTGTTATAAGCTGCAATTACCAGTAGCCAGTCGTCAAGCTCACCGTATAGTGTAGTAAGATATTTGGCTGCGGCATTTGTTGATTTATACCAGTCTGTTCTATCATCATGGTGGCGATTTACAGTAAGGCCAAGCAGGCGTGCTGTAGATGCCATTAATTGCCATGGGCCAACTGCACCTGCATGGGAAACCGCATCATGGTTTAATGCAGATTCAATTACAGCAAGGTATTTAAGCTCTTTGGGAATATTATTTTTTTCAAGAACGTTATCTATCAAAGAAAAAGGGGTAGAACTCCGCCCCTGAACACTAGTAAGAGTTTGATCATGAACCTCAAGATATCGGCGAACGAAATCATTTACATAATCGTTCATTTCGCCGAAATATGATTTTTGTCCAGCCAATGGAACAGGCTTGTATTCCACTTTCCCATTTGCTTTTTTAGTAGCAGAATTGACTGGGATATCATTGCAGGCCAATAATTGCTCTTTTGCTTGCGGCTTATTGCCTTTACAAAGAACGATGGTATCGGTTTCAATGACTTTGGATGAGCTCTTCATTACAAAGTTCTCATACTTCTGAGCATGAGCTGAAGTGCTGAAAATTGCAAAAATAGATGCTAACAAAAGACCTCTGTATTGCATGCTTTTATCGTTTTTTAAAGCGGTGAAATCATGCAACCCCTAAGGGAAGCTATATTAAAAATATATAATTATTTCGAAAAATCGATGAAATACAAAGGCTAAGAAGGAGTGTTTGTTTTTTCTTCTCTTCTACTGCCATTTTCTATTTCATTTTTAACGCCATCTTTGGCATCGTTAAATTCACGAATACCTTTTCCTACACCTCTTGCAAGTTCAGGGATCTTTTTGCCTCCAAATAGCACAACAACAACTAGCAATACTAAAATCCATTCACCACCACTAGGCATAGACAACAATAACTGCGGATTAATGCTTAATAAAGCCATCACAAAAAATGTTTATGTAAGAAACAAAAATAGCACTTTATCTCTATAAAGTGAGTTTTTTAGGATAAGGTATCATTTTTTAACATAGTGTGGATATGGTTTATGCGTCATTAACTATTGATTATCAAGCCTTTCTCTTAGTTGCTTAGTCATCCCGCTTGTATAGGTACGCCATTTATCTATTACATCTTTCATATCATCCGGCAAGGCAGAATCAAATTGTATCCATTCTTTAGTTCCGGGATGAATAAAGCCTAATTCTTTGGCATGGAGCGCATGTCGGGGTAATATTTTAAAGCAGTTTTCAACAAATTGTTTGTACTTGGTAAAAACTGTGCCTTTTACGATACGATCGCCACCATAGGTAGCATCATTAAATAAAGGGTGTCCGATATATTTCATGTGTACTCTTATCTGGTGGGTGCGGCCGGTTTCAAGGCGCAATTCGGTTAATGTCACGTAATTAAAGCGCTCCAGGACTTTATAATGGGTCACAGCTTCCTTGCCATGATCGCCTTCAGGAAATGCATCCATGATTTTCCTGTATCTGAGGTTTCTTCCCACATGCGCTCTTATAGTACCTTCCTCTTCTTCCAGGTTACCCCATACCAATGCTATATAACGCCGGTAAACTGTATGCTTTTTAAATTGGCTGTTAAGGTCAGCCATTGCCCTTTCTGTCTTGGCGATAACTACCAGTCCACTTGTATCTTTATCAATACGATGCACCAGGCCTACGCGAGGTAACGCATCCGGATCCATGTTTTCATTTTTTAGATAATAAGCAAGGCCATTTACAAGGGTTCCTGTATAGTTACCGCACCCGGGATGTATCACCATACCCGCCTGCTTATTTATAATAATGATTTCATCATCTTCGTATGTAATATTTAAGGGTAGCTCCTCGGGGATAACTTCAGTAGATTCAGGTCTGCGATTATCAAATACTACTATCTCATCATCTGGTTTTACTTTATAGTTTGGTTTTACAGAAGTTCCGTTTACTACAATAAAGCCTTCTTCCAGCGCCTGTTGGATTTTATTACGGGTTGCGCCTTCAATGCGGTTCATAAGGAATTTGTCAATGCGCAGAGGCTCCTGGCGTTTATCTGTTTTTATGCGTAAACGCTCTACGGGCGCTGCAACCTCCTCTTCTCCTTCTTCATCCGGGTCATCCCAATCTTCTTCCAATTCATTTGCTTCGATCATAAATGCAAAAATAATCAGTTAGTGATTGTTTGAACTCAATTTTCAGATTAATGTGTTGAGGGGCTATTGAGCCATTCCTTCATATACTTGGGGTCAAGTTGGTAATAAGCATAAGTACTTTTGCGCTCTATGTAGCCATTATTTACCCAGTATATCGCTGGGACAGCAGGCCCCGCCATTCCCAGGAATGCATCTGTACTCTTAAAGTAAATGTGAGGTATTTGTTCAGCATGGGTCTCTTTGAAAAAATTATTCTGCTCTTGCTCAGGTCCTGTTAATACAAGGAAAATTGGAAAATCGGGATGCTGCTTATAGATGATCTGTAATAAATAAGCTGCTTTTTTACAATGCGGGCAGGTAAGGCTCATAAAGGATATTATGTGCTTCCCCTTCCGTAATTCTACAGACGGGGCTGGAGAGGCCTGGTATAAAGGATCAAGGTTAATTGCTTTATATAACCCTTCTGGGGCGCTATTGGTATTTAATGGGTTCACGACGAACGGCACAACCAAAGCCGCCATACCCAAAATTGCTACCAGCCACTCCTGTCCTTTATAAGGTTTTATAGGGTATATATATATAAGAACGATAGTTACTACAATCATTGCCACATTTTTCCAGATGGCTGCGAGTGGCGTCATTGCTACTTTATCTCCGAAACAACCACAACTACCTACATTCCCCTGCCGTACCAACACTACTATCAGGTAGACTATAAATACACTTAGCAAAGCAATGATTGTTGGATACGTAAACCCCCTTAAAAAAATATGAAATAAACAGAACAGTCCCAGCAAAAATTCAAAGCCTATAAACAATCTGGCGATTATACCCGCAGCAGCAATACTATTAATTCCAAGGTCTAAAAATGTCCATTGAAAATTGTCAAAAGCGTTTGTGCTATATAGTTTGCTATAGCCCGAAAATAAAAATACTGCTGCCATTACAAGCAACAGTATTAATCCTAAAATACGTTTTATATAAAAAGAAGCTTTTTTCTTGGGTAGTTCGTTATTCATAATCTAAAATACAGCCAAAAATAGGGATTACTACGGCTACATTTTATATCATTTTTTTTAAAAGCTATTAATATAAGTAACAACTTTCATCAGTGTGGATGCCATTGTTATCATAAGAAGCTGAATTGGCTTCACATTCTGTTTTTGCCTTGCTCTTATTGTCTTTAATATTATATTCCTGAATCACACTATCTGGCAAGCCCGGCTGACCACTGTATTTTATGGTGCAATGACATATATAATTGCGTACGCAGGAGCTCATGCCAACCATTAGTATTAAAGACATAGCCAGCAATAGAGAAGGGCGTAATTTCATTGAGAGATTTTATTTTAACGGTTGAAGATAGTAGTAAATTTTTGAAACCACAAACAGTAGCGGCATTAAAAATTAGGATATGTTTCTTTGAGTTGTCATTGGAGGCTTACGTAGTACAGCTATTGGTTTCTATTCACCCTCAATTCTTTTTGCCTTCTGTATAAAACTAAGAATCCACCGGATAATTTTATCCGATGGATTCCGGGGGGTAAAGACCACAAGTGATGGAATTCAAGTTTTCAGTAGATGATAGAATTTAGTTTTCCTTGACCTGACCGTTACAAAAGTCTTTAATATAATGCACCTGGAAAACGTGAAAAGATGTAAATGAGGGAGGGTATTTTTCACGGGGTAGGGGATATTATTAGACGTTCTATAAAATATAATGAGAGTGTTTTAGGTATTTATTATTAAGACAACTGCGTTGTACGGGTTAATTAACTTAATACATAACTTTACCATTCAAGGGGGTATCATGATTCTTCAACAACCGTTGGTCGACAACCTGGAATTAATAGCAAAACAAGTAGTAGAGGGATTTATTATCGGCCTGCACAAAAGCCCTTTTCATGGGTTTTCTGTAGAATTTGCCGAGCACCGCTTATATAATCAGGGCGACCCATTGCGGCATATTGACTGGCGGGTATATGGCCGCACCGACAAGTTGTTTGTTAAACGTTTTGAAGAAGAGACAAATTTGCGTTGTTGCCTGATGGTTGACACATCCTCCTCTATGTATTTCCCTCAGGACGATAAGAAATTAACCAAGCTGCAATTTGCCTGTGTGGCTTCTGCTAGTTTACTGCAATTATTAAAAAGGCAATTAGATGCGGCATCTCTTGCATTATTCGACGAGCAGATTAATTATTTATCAGATTGCAGGTCGGCACATAGTCACTACCGGCTTTTAACTAATGAGCTGCAAAAGGTACTGCAAAGCGACATAAAAAATAAGCGTACCAAAGCGGCTACAGCCTTACATCAGATTGCAGAACAAATGCACAAACGCTCACTAATAGTAATATTTAGTGATATGATGGATGATGCTGATAATATTGAGGAGCTATTTGCAGCACTCCAACACTTGCGCTATAATAAGCACGAAGTAATACTATTTCATATAGTAGATGGTATTCAGGAAGTTGCTTTTGAATTTGAGAACCGTCCTTACGAATTTGTCGATCTTGAAAGCGGTGAGCGGATAAAATTACAACCACAACAGATTAAAGAACAATATGTTATGCGAATGAGGCAATTTCAGGAGATGATTGCCAATCGTTGTCATCAATACCAGATTGATCGTATTCCTGTTGATCTATCGCAGCCTGTTGACCAGGTGCTGCATGCATTTTTAATTAAGAGAAATAAAATGGTTTAAAACCAATATTTTTTGCTACCTTTGCAACCCGTTTTAATAAGGTAAATTGTAAAGATTTAGAAATAAGCCGGGATTACGAAAAGTTCTTATAAATATTATAATAATTAGATAGTTAACTGTTTAAGGTAATTGTAGAAAGATGAGACACAGCCGGGAATATGAAATAGCTTGGCAGGGGTTAAAACCCGGGGTACATACGTTTTCATATGAGATTGATGACCGGTTCATGCAGCACTACAATATTGAAGGGGAGTTTAAGGATTGGAGCGCAAAGATTATATTGACCTTCGATAAAAAGAACAGTTTTTTCCTGATGCATTTTGATGTTGATGGAAATGTAACTGTACCGTGCGACCGTTGCGGGGATGATTATAGATTGAGCTTGTGGGACGAATTTGACCTGGTAATAAAATTAACAGGTGATGATGCAAGCGAGACAACTGATGAAGATGATGTAGTATTTATACCAAGGAGCGAAACGGTCATAGATATCAGTAGTTGGTTGTACGAATTTATAATGCTAAGCGTACCATTACAACGCATACACCCTGATAAGGCAGACGGCACACCCGGATGCAACCCACAAGCCCTGAAACTGCTAAACAAGCTTTCCGAACCAGATGAAGCTCCTAAAAACGACATTTGGAAAGGACTTGAAGTATTGAAACAAAAAGAAAGTAAAAAACAAAATAAATCTAAATAAGATGCCTAATCCTAAAAGACGTCACTCACAACAGCGCGGTGCCAAACGCCGTACACATTATAAAGCTGAGGCTGCTACATGGAGCGTTGATACAGTAACTGGTGAAAGCCACCTGCGCCATCGTGCCCATTGGGTAGAAGGGAAGCTTTACTATCGTGGTAAAGTTGTAATAGACAAGACGCCTGCTACTACTGAAGGAGAACAAAAATAACTGCTAACAACTTTGATGAAGATCGGGCTCGACATCATGGGGGGTGATTATGCCCCGGCCGAAGCTATAAAAGGAGTTCAGCTATTTTTTGAGCAGGTACAGGATCCTTCCGTACATCTGTTACTGATCGGAGATGCTGACGCTGCAGCTCCGTATCTTCATTTATTGGAATCATCTCAGTGGCGTTATACGCTTGTTGAAGCTTCGCAGGTGATAGACATGCATGAGCATCCCACCAGGGCGCTCAAAGAAAAGCCCCAATCGAGCATATCTATCGGGTTTGGAATGCTGCAGCAAAACAGGTCTGATGCTTTTATAAGTGCAGGGAATACCGGAGCCATGATGGTTGGAGCCATGTATTCCGTCAAGACTATTGAAGGCATCCTCCGTCCCACTATTGCTTCTCCTATACCACGTATCAATGGCAGGTATAATCTGTTATTGGATGTTGGTGCTAATGCAGATTGTAAACCGGAAAATCTCGTGCAATTTGCAGAACTTGGTTCCCTCTACGTGCATCACGTATATGGTATTCCTCAGCCACGCATTGCACTGTTAAATATTGGAGAGGAAGAAGGCAAAGGAAATCTGCTTTGCCAGGCTACGTACCCCTTACTAAAAGAGCAATCTCAATTACATTTTGTAGGAAACGTAGAAGGACGCGATATTTTTTTAGACAAGGCTGATGTGATCGTTTGCGAAGGTTTTGTGGGCAACGTCGCTTTAAAGATGGCAGAGTCCATCTATTCTATTTTTAAAGGCCAGCGTAATATTGAAGATGAATTCCTAAATAACTTCAATTACGAGATCTACGGCGGTACGCCAATTCTTGGTGTAAACAGCCCGGTGATTATTGGTCATGGCATATCTCACGCGCTTGCATTTAAGAACATGATTAATGCAGCATATAAAATGATAGATTCCAATCTTATTGATGCTTTTAAAAAGCATTTTGCTGAAGTAAAGGCTTAATTTGGCGATAACCATTTTTTCTTTTTAATTCAAATTAAATAAATAGTCAGGCTTGGTATTAGCTCTATCTGCGAAATAATAAAGACAGGAGAAGCAATCAATATAACTTTGGCACAACATTGGTATTTTTAAAATAAAAAATAAAAGGTTGTGAAGTCTATATACTGCATCAGTGGTCTTGGAGCAGATCACAGGATATTTAAAAAACTTTCTATAAAGAACGCAGAGCTCATTCATATCCCTTGGTTAAAATATGATAAGAATGAAAGTGTAAGCCATTATGCAGAAAAACTGTCTGCAAAAATTCCTGGCGATAATCCTACTATATTGGGGCTTTCTTTTGGTGGTATGCTGGCAGTAGAAATTGCAAAAGGGAGAGCCACAGAAAAAATTTTTCTCATTTCCAGTTCGAAAACTGCCAATGAACTACCACGCCTTAAGGGCTTTCTGAAATTTATTATCCAATCTAACCTTTTACCTGCGGGATTTTTCACAATACCCAATCGCATCATTTTTAAACGTTTTGGCGCTGATACTAAAGAAAAGAGAGAACTATTAGCTGATATCTTAAAAGATACTGACGGAGGGTTCGTAAAATGGGCGCTAAGAGCATTGTTAAGTTGGGACAACAGTACTTATCCGGGCAATGTTACACATATTCATGGAACAACAGATAGAATTCTACCCTCTGAATTGGTACATCCCGACTATTGGATAGAAAAAGGGACGCACATGATGGTATATGATAGAGCCGATGAGATCGGCAATATTATATCGAAGCATCTCTAATGTTTAATGCCCGCAAAAGCAATTGATATTTATAGATATATTTTGTTAAATCGCGAAAATTCAATTGTTTCTATGTCTCATTTAATGTAACTTTTTTTTAATTTTGTAGTAATTACAAACTGGGTTATCGCCTGTGTTTCTACACTGGAGGAAAGTCCGGACAGCAAAGGGCAACGCACCACCTAACAGGTGGGGTCCCGCAAGGGATACAGAAAGTGCCACAGAAAATAACCGCCTTCTAAGAAGGTAAGGGTGAAAATGTAGGGTAAAAGCCTACGCTACTTATTGGTAACAATATTTAGGGGTAAACCTTGCGTGCTGAAATGTCAAATAGGCGGACGATTGAGGACGGCTCGTTCAAGTTCGTGGGTTGGCAGATAGAGTTGTTGTGTGAGCAGCATCCCAGATAAATGATAACTATCCCGTGACCATACGGGTAACAGAATCCGGCTTATAGGTTTGTAGTTGTTTTGGTTAAATGATGGAGCGTCGGTTTTGTCCCGACGCTCATTTTTTTATTCATTATCCACTTTATTTATCACATTTCATTTTTTGTTAAAGGTTTCTTCAATTCTTTTTTGAATTAAACCGGGCACAATTATTATGTTCTAAAAATTAGAACCAAAACAAAAATTATGAAAACAATTAGGAGTCTTTTTCTTGGCTTAGCAGTAACAATGTTGTTTAGCTTCAGCAGTTCAGCACAAGTTAACTTCGAAGTGCGTGTGCGTCCCACACCTCCTGTTATTGTCCGTCCTGCTCCGCCCAGCCCCAGGCATGTATGGATAGATGAAGATTGGGCATGGCGCGGAGGACAATATGTGTATATAGGCGGACATTGGGAAGCTCCTCCTCAACCAGGATGGGTATGGAGGCCGGGACATTGGCGTCAAACACCACATGGCTGGGCATGGGTACCCGGACACTGGCGCCGCAGATAAAAATTAAAAATCCTCGTAAAAGCGAGGATTTTTTAATTGCAAGACTTCTTATCTGTCTGCCGACTGTCTCTCTACCATCCAGCCCGGATACTCTTTTGGTAATGCACTTGCCTCATCCAGTCTTTTCAATTCTTCCTCAGAAAGTTTCAATTCACAGGAAGCGATATTATCTTTTAGTTGTTCTGGTTTCTTTGCTCCTATTATAGTGCTGGTAATATGCTTTTGCAGGCGCACCCACGCTAATGCCACCTGTGCGGCAGATACATTGTGCTGTTTGCCTATCTGCAATAAAATATCAATAATATCGTAGGCCTTTTCTTTGTTTATCGGTGGGAAATCAAAACTATCGCGGCGCGACCCATCTGATTTTGTCTGCTCGCGAGTATATTTCCCTGATAAAAAACCTCCTGCTAAAGGACTCCATGGCATAACAGCAAGATTCTGATCTGCGGCCATAGGGATTATTTCCCTTTCCACGTCACGTCCGGCAATGGAATAAAAGTATTGTAAGCCTTCAAATTTGTTCCATCCATGTTTTCGGCTATCCCTTGTGCCTGCATTACTTTCCATGCCGGCCAGTTGCAAACTGCAATATAGCGTACCTTCCCAGCTACTACCACATCATTCAATGCTCGCATGGTTTGATCTATAGGTGTGTGAAGATCAACTCCATGCACATACAGTATATCTACATGGTCTGTCTGTAATCTTTGCAGGCTTTCATCAATGGATTGAAAGATATGATAACGGGATAGTCCTACATTATTGGGCCCTTCACTCATGCGTCCGCGCACTTTTGTGGCCAGTACTACGTCGTGTCGCTTAATACCAAGTTCCTTTAATGATTGACCCAATAACTTTTCAGATTCTCCATAAGAATAGACATTTGCGGTGTCTATAAAATTAATTCCGGCATCCACTGCTGTCTTCACCAGCTCATTTGCTTCATCCTGCTTCAATGTTCCAATTGCTTTCCAGATTCCTTCGCCTCCAAACGTCATCGTGCCAAAGCAAAGTTCTGAAACCAGCAATCCTGTTTGTCCAAAGAAATTGTATTTCATGTGTGAATGTTTAAGCTAAAATTAAGGTGAATGAAACGCTGGATATAATGGATAATAACTATGGCTACATTAAGTGAAAGAATTAGTAATATTAAAAAAATGTTTGGCATACTTTTATTGCATCATATCAAAATCCATTACTAATCGTATTCAACCTTAAAATTCATTTATTTATGAAAGAAGAATTGAATCATAAGAAAGAAGTTCACACACTGTACTTTAATGTAGCACCCAATGTATGGGGCACTAAAGACATTTTTGTGAATATGTATATGATTCGGAATGGGCTGGGGGATAATTGGGTATTAGTAGATACAGGACTAAAATCATCAGCAGTAAAAATAAAAAAGATTGCTGCGGAGCTTTTTGGTGCCGGTAGCAAACCTTCTGCTATTATTTTAACTCATGGACATTTTGATCATACTGGTTCATTATTAAAACTAGCAGAAGAATGGGGTGTGCCGGTATATTGCCATTATTTAGAAATACCCTACCTCACAGGGAAGTCATCTTATCCACCACCTGATGCGTCTGTAGGAGGTGGATTAATGGCTTCTATGGCCTGGATATACCCTAAGAAGCCGATTGATATAGAGCATTATTTGCAGATACTTCCACCTGATGGTTCTGTTCCGGGTCTGCCTGAATGGGAGTATATATACACACCCGGCCACGCCCCCGGTCATATCAGCTTGTTCAGGAAAAGAGATAAGGTGTTGATAGCAGGCGATGCCTTTGTGACAACCAATCAGGAATCTGTATTGTCTGTAATGACACAAGCCAAAAAAATATCAGGCCCTCCCAAATATTTCACTTATGATTGGGAAGCAGCACGAAATTCAGTACGCAACCTTGCAGACCTTGGACCCATAGTAGTAGCAACCGGCCATGGTAAACCGATGAAAGGCCCCGAAATGCAAATAGCATTAAATAACCTTGCAGCACATTTTAATGAACTCGCTTTGCCTAAACATGGAAGGTATTTGAAGGATGCTGCTGTAATAGATGCAAGTGGAGTGAAGTACATACCTCCTAAACAAAAAAGGTCTTCTGTATTGCTACTTGTGGTAGGTTTATCAATCATTACTGCTGCTGTTACCGTAGCATTGCTGAAAACCAAAAAAAGAAAAGCATTTTAGAGTGAGCAACTGTTAATCTTCAGCAAGCTTTATTCCTGATTGGGTCAGCGTAACTTTATGTTGTTTATACAAAGCGCCGATTGTCATTTTAAATGTTTTTTTACTCATACCAAAAAATGAGTAGATCTCTTCCGGATCGGATTTATCATGATAGGGTAGGTACCCGTCGTTTTCCTGCAGTAATCTTAATATCTTGGTCGACTCATCTTCTACCCTTTTATAGCCCATTATCCCAAGAGATACATCTATCTTATTATCGGGGCGGATGGTTTTAATAAATCCCTTTGAAGTCTCTCCAATTTCTATATCGCGAAAGACCTCGTTAGAATGTAAAAGTCCGTTGTATTTATGATTGATGATAACCTGGTAGCCTATTTCAGTCTGGCGATAAATAAGTAGATCTACAGGTTCCCTCTCTTTAATTGTAAGATGTTCATTGCTTAGATAAGGTGCTATTTTTTCAGTAGCTGCCACACGGCCTGTTTGTTCATCTATGTATATATACACAAAATAAGATTGACCCTCGATCATTCTCGATACCTGTTGCGATAACGGCACGAATAGATCTTTCATTAAGCCCCAATCAAGAAAAGCTCCTTGTTTTGTGGTGCTCACCACCTTCAGATTTACAATGTCACCTACTATCCCTCTAGGATGCTGTGTAGTGGCTATAAGGCGGTTTTCTGAGTCATGGTAAATAAATACTTCAACATCATCTTCTTCTTTCAGATCTGCAGGGACAAAACGTTTAGGAAGCAATATTTCATCTTCACCTCCATCAAGGTACATTCCAAATTCAACAACTTTAACTACTCTCAATGTATTGTACCTGCCTACTTGTACCATGCTTTAAAAATGAGTTGCAAAGGTATCTATTTCCCGCTTGCGGTTGTTAACAAAAATATTGTCTCTTCAATTGCAATAACACTATGTGGAATGTTTGCATGAAGCGTAACAATTTGCTGTTCGTCTATCTCAACGGATTGTTGTTCTGTAATAAATTTTATTTTCCCTTCTATTACCTGTACACTTATTGTTCCCTGTGCAATATGCGTTTTCATTTCTGTACCAGCATGCAGCCCTACAACGACTATCGTCATGTTACTCGACTTAAAAACAGTTATAGAGTTTCGGTCCGATTTGCTCCACGGTTCTTCACTGCGGATTTGCTTTATATAGTGTTGCAGATCTATTGTTAGAGATGGCGCATCCAATACGCGGTCGCCTTGTGGCCTTTGGGGTGTGGCCTCATTACGTTTTTCTTCCATAATGTTTATTTGTTGCTTAAAATTATTAAAACTAAAATCATGCCTTTAATATTAACAATAAACTATCATATAATTTATGTTTCATAGATTTGATGACGCAATGCTCTTTAAATGAAACGGTTATTATTTATATTTTGTTTGAGTTTTATAGTATTTCGTGCTGTTTCGCAGATTACGATTACTGCAGGCGACATGCCGGTAGTTGGCGATACTTTGAGACATAGCATAGTATTGCCTGCTGGCAGTGGTATTGATCTTACCAAAACAGGTGCAAACTATTCATGGGACTTTAGCAGCCTTTTCCCGGTAGCACAGGCTATAGATAGTTATAAGTTGGCTTCAGATGTCAATTCTTTGTTTGCCTTATTGATATCACCTACTGCCTATGGCCATAAAGTCGCAGACAGCCTTGGTGGCTTTGGCATATCAATTCCTTTGCCGGTTAAAGTGACTAATATTTATACTTTTTTCGATCAGTTGCATGGCCCTGACCGCTATGTCGCAGATGCATTTGCTGCAACTATAAGTGGTTTCCCCGCTCCGGTAAACTATACTAATGATGATGTGATATATACTTTCCCTTTGAAATATAATAACACCGACAGTAATAATTATTTGTTTGATCTAAACATCCCTTCTGTTGGTAGAATAAAAATGCAGGGATACAGGAAAAACATAGTGGATGGCTGGGGAACGATTATTACACCATATTTTACAACAGGTGTCAATTGCATTCGGATAAAGTCAGATATACATGAATTAGATACTATATCTTATAGTGGCACTACCATTGGTCTCCCACGTCATACAATGGAATACAAATGGCTGGTAAGCGGTGAGCATTATCCTGCCTTGTATGTAACTACCGAGGTTGTTGCGGGTATTGAAATTCCTACCGCAATTACTTTCAGAGATCATTACAGGCATACCATATTAAGTGTTGCTGATGCAAAACCGGCTATCCAATTTTTAAATGCTTACCCCAACCCCTCAAAGGATGGAGTTTTTACTGTCGAAATACCTGGTAGCTGGAAAAGCTATACCATTGAAATATTTGATATGAGCGGTAAGCTGATCAACAATTACAGCAACCTGAACAAAGTCAATATCCAATCGTCTGCAAGCGGTATATACGTCGTACGGGTTGTATCGGGAAATAATACAGGGTATGTAAGAATAGAAAAATGAAGTTAATTGCCGGAAGGAAATCCATTTTCGGTCTTTAAGCCAGGTGCCTTCCTTTTTCCATTGCTTCATGATTTATTAATGGTGAAATTATTAGCTAATCCTTTGCTTTAGTAAGCGTATCATAGTAAGTTTTTAGTTGCATTACTCTATCCCTTACCACATTGATTCTGCTATCTGCTCGTGTCTTGCTCCATTTTGTCCCCGTCTTGTTAAACATAAAATCGTATGAGCTGAACTCTGCATCTCTGTATAACAGCCACGCCGCTTCTGCTTTTTCCAGAGCTTCTTTGTCCTTTTCATTATGCATTACTTTCCTTAGTCGGTTATAATACTTATTTAGTTCCTTGTCCCAATCTGCATATGCTTTAAATGCACAGTTACATATACCGGCAGATGAAGTGTCTTTATTGGTGCATTTTGTGTAAGAAATATCAATGGGACTTTCCTTTTTAATATTTTGAGCCGTACATTTTATTGTTAAAAACAGTAATACGGGAAATAGAATTTTCATACTACTCATGATCTTTACGCATATTGATAACGCAAATAAATGCGTTTCTTGTATAGCAGATAATAAAATTATGCCCTTAATAGGTGCTTGCTTGAGTTAGTTTATTGATAGCTGTTTTGTCCAGCTTAAGTTGTGTTGCTTTAACAAGGTCTTGTAATTGATCTACACTGGTGGCACTCGCTATTGGGGCAGTAATATGGGGTTGAGCTATTATCCAGGCTAAGGAAACGCTTGCAAGAGTCGAGTTATATTCCTTTGCTACTTCATCGAGTGCTCTTAAAATATTGAAACCTCTTGTATTCATATATTTTTTAACGCCTTGCCCTCTTGGGCTTTTGTTCATATCTGCTTCAGATCTGTATTTACCTGTAAGGAAACCTGCTGCTAATGAATAATAACATATCACACCCAGGTTCCATTCCTTACAGATCTGTTCATATTCTTTTTCAAACTTTTCCCGGTCATATAAATTGTACTGCGGTTGCAGGCATTGATAGGATGGTATATTTAGTTCTTTGCTGGTCTTTAAGGATTCCACGAGGCGTTCGGGTGATAAATTAGAAGCGCCAATGCCAACTACTTTTCCTTCCTTTATTAATTGTGCATATGCCTCAAGTGTCTCTTGTACTGGAGTATTTAGATCGTCAAAATGTGATTGATAAAGGTCTATATGATCAGTCTGTAGCCTTTTTAAAGAATCTTCTATTTCCTGTAAAATGTACTTTTTAGATAAGCCTTTTTTATTTGGGGCCATCTCGGTACCCACCTTAGTAGCAATAATTACCTTATCTCTTTTACCGCTTTTTTTCAGCCAGTTTCCTATAATGGTTTCAGATTCTCCGCCTTTATTGCCCCGAGCCCATTTAGAATAGCCATCTGCAGTGTCTATACAATTAAGGCCGGCATCCACAAAAGCATCAAATATCTTAAAAGCATTCTGTTCATCAACTGTCCATCCGAATACATTTCCTCCTAATACAAGCGGAGCTATTTCAATTCCCGTACTTCCTATTTTACGTTTTTCCATTTGTGGTAGATTTTCAGTTCCAAAGTTATTTTAGGAATTTTTATTATCACGCATTTTGTATTGGCAATAGTTCTAATATTTAAAAAGACAATACATTTAAATTTCTTTATCTATCTACTCGGCATAGATAATTATCTTTGCAGACTTACAAATGGAGTTTCTATAAAAAATGGATTTAAGCAAGAATTTTCAACATAACGAAGCCGAAGAAAAGTGGTATGAATACTGGAATGAGTCTGGATACTTTAGTTCGCAACCGGATGATAGGCCACCATATACAATTATAATTCCCCCTCCGAATGTAACAGGGGTATTGCATATGGGGCATGCGCTCAACGATACAGTGCAGGATGTCCTGATACGCCGTGCTAAGATGCTTGGTTATAATACATGCTGGGTGCCCGGTACAGATCATGCCTCTATTGCTACAGAAGCAAAAGTGGTTGGTATGCTTCGTGAAAAGGGAATTGATAAAAAAACATTATCAAGAAACGAGTTTTTGAAATATGCATGGGAATGGAAAGAGAAGTATGGTGGAATTATCCTGAAACAATTACGTAAGCTTGGCTGCGCGCTCGACTGGGATCGGACTGCTTTTACAATGGACGATTCATACTACGCAGCAGTAATACGTGTTTTTGTGGAATTGTATAATAAAGGCTATATCTACAGGGGCGTAAAAATGATTAATTGGGATCCCAAAGCTAAAACTGCTCTTAGTGATGAAGAAGTTATTTATAAGCAGACGAACTCTAAACTATACTATGTAAGATATCGGTTGGATGGTGATAAAGAAGAATACATAACCATAGCAACTGTACGTCCCGAGACTATATTGGGAGATACTGCCGTTTGTGTGCATCCTGATGATGAAAGATACGCCCACTTAAAAGGACGCTTTTGTTTTGTTCCACTCATCAATCGGCGAATACCAATTATTTTCGATGAATATATTGATAAAGAATTTGGTACCGGTGCGCTAAAAGTTACTCCTGCTCATGATCTGAATGACTACAACCTGGGATTGAAACATAACCTGCAGGTGGTGGATACTCTGAATGATGATGGAACTATGAGTGAAGCTGCACAGTTATATGTAGGTCAGGATCGTTTTGCGGTACGTAAAAAAATTGTTGAAGATCTTCGCGCTGCAGGCAACCTTGTAAAAGAGGAAGAATACAGCAATCAGGTGGGCTATTCTGAAAGAACGGATGCTGTGATAGAGCCGCGCTTGTCAATGCAATGGTGGTGTAACATGCAGGAAATGGCTAAGCCAGCGCTGGATTCGGTAATGAATGATGCAATTGAATTTCATCCGGCTAAGTTCAGGAATCTTTATCGCCATTGGATGGAGAATATAAAAGATTGGTGTATCAGCCGCCAGCTTTGGTGGGGGCAACGCATCCCTGCCTGGTACGATGCTGAAGGAACCTATTATGTTGCTAAAACTGAAAACGATGCTTATGCTCAATATCGCGACAAAAAACCGGCATTGTATCTTGAAAAACCGGAATTAAAGCAGGATGATGATGTATTGGATACCTGGTTTAGTAGCTGGCTTTGGCCTATGCAGGTTTTCGATTGGAACCAAAATCCTGACAATGATGACCTGAAATATTATTATCCAACCGCAACATTAGTAACGGCCCCGGAGATCATTTTCTTTTGGGTGGCACGTATGATAATGGCTGGCTATGAGTTTATAGGGCAAAAGCCATTTGATAAAGTATATTTTACTGGTATTGTTCGTGATGAAAAGGGTAGGAAGATGAGCAAACAGCTTGGTAATTCTCCTGATTTGTTAAAGCTCATAGACGATTTTGGAGCTGATGCTGTCCGTTTTAGTGTTATGATTTCATCTCCTGCAGGTAATGATCTTTTGTTTGATGAGGGAAGTCTGGAACAGGGACGCAATTTTTGTAACAAAATGTGGAATGCGCTGAAGCTTATAAAAAGCTGGGAGGCTCGCGCAGATGATAATACGGAAGACGGGACTATAAGATTTGCTCTCGATTGGATGGAGCAACGTTTTGAGCAAGTCTCACAGGAAATTACATTGCTGTTTAAAGATTTTCGTTTAAGTGAAGGGCTCAAAACAATATACTCACTTATCTGGGATGATTTTTGTTCCTGGTATCTGGAATGGATAAAACCTCTTCCTGAACAATCCATATCTGCTCATGTATTGGAACGTACCGTTAATTTGTACGAACAATTGTTGCAATTATTGCATCCATACATGCCATTCGTTACAGAAGAGATATACCATAAGCTTCGCAACCGGCACAAAGGAAATGATATTATTATTCGCCAACTACCGGTAGCAAGTGAAATAAATACGGAGGTTTTAAAACAAGGTACACAACTGCAAGAGTTAATTACAGCTATCCGTGATACCCGTAATAAAAATCAATTAAAACCTAAGGACACTGTTAAATTATGGATAGATACTAAGCATCATGCCTTTTATGAGGCGGTGCAGAGTATATTACGTAGGCAAATAAATGCAGAGACTATTGGCTATACAGATGAAGCGATACAGGGGGCGATCTCTATTGTGGTAAATACAGATAAGCTGTATATTGAAGCCGCTTCTGCAACTATTGATTCTAAACAGCAAAAGGAGCAAATGCAAAAAGAGCTCGACTATTTGAAGGGATTTTTAGTGAGTATAGAAAAGAAGCTGAGTAACGATCGTTTTGTTCAGAATGCAAAAACCGAAGTAGTGGAAGTTGAAAGAAAAAAACATGCGGATGCTGTAGCTAAGATAAAGGCAATAGAAGAAAGCATAAGTTTATTGTAATATCAAAATTGATGAGAAGTATTTCAAACATATTGCTCGGGGTATTCTTCCTTTTTTTTGCAGTCACCCTTTGGGCGCAACAAAAGAAAACACAGACAAATAAGTTAGTAGAGAATCCAACAGAGCAAAAAGGTAAGATTAGATATAAGCCAATACCTGTTTATCTTGGACATTCTACTCTTAGCGGCGGCACAGTAAATAAGTTTGTTTTTGACTCATTGTTAAAACAGGGGCTTACTTCTATGGATTCGGCTGGTGTTATTTATACAGTTAGCAGTTTTATCTTTAATTATGCGGAACGTAACTTATACGAAGATTCGGCAGGCAACCTGGTTATGCTTACCGATTATCTTTTAGAATATTGCCCAGGCGATACGCTAACCAGCGATATATCTCAAACAATTTATCAGCGTGTAAAAAACGGTGATACCTTGTATTTCGATCGGGTAATTGTAAAACGCCCCGATAGTACAGAGGCTTCAGGAAAATCAATGAAATTTGTGATTACTAAGTGATCATTTTAATTCATTAATAATAAGTTCACACTTCGCTGTAAAATATTAAAGGCGATTTCAGCCATAAGATTTTCTTTGTCAAGTGTTGGGTTCACTTCTGCCAGCTCAAAACAGCATATTTTATGGTGTTGCATAAATGAAGCTATCAGGTCTTCTGCTTCTTTTTCTTTTAGGCCATTGCTTACCGGTGTGCCCGTGCCACGTGATATTGAGCTATCTAAGCTATCAACATCAAAAGAAACATAAATATCATCGCAATTACTTAGATGAAGGAAAGCTTGCCGTACCACATTTTCCACTCCCTTGCGTCTTACCTCTTGTACTGAGATTGTTTTTATATTATATTTCTTGATCAAATAGTCTTCCTCTTTTTCAAAATCCCGTAACCCGATATATACAAGGTCTTCAGGATAGATCTTAGGAGTTATTTTACCAATGTTTTTTAGTTTATTCCAAAGATCTATTGTTTTATGGTCAGGGTGATGCACTTGGTTATCCAGGTTATCTTCGGCCAGGGCAGTCGTGATTGGCATACCGTGCATATTGCCCGATGGGGTAGTATAAGGTGAATGCAAGTCCGCATGGGCATCTATCCATATTACTCCCAACCTGTTTTTAGGCCTTGCCATTCTTATACCTGCCATTGTACCGCCTGAAGTGCTGTGATCGCCAGCAAGTACAAGTGGGAAGAGGCCTGATTTTAAAGTTTCACAAACTGCTTCAGATACACGTTCATACATAGTATAAACGCCTTGAATTCTTTTTGCATAAGGCGATTCCACAGGTTCATATAGCAAGATATTTTCCGTTTCTATTACTTCCGAAGGAAAATGAACAAAAAAACTGCTCATGAAATCAAGGGCAGCTATTTTTATCGCATCTATACCCAGGCTTGCGCCCCGGGTGCCTGCTCCTATTTCAGATCTCACCTCGATGATCTTTATATTACGCATAATTCAAAGATAGAGAAAAGGGCATTGTCAATCTAATTTCAACTTTATTAGAAAGGATAACCAATTGCGATATTAAGCACCAGGTTATCTGCTTGCCAGTGTGGGTCAAATGGACTGATCTGATTTACCACCCAACCATCGTTGCTAAAGACGTAAGGTTTCTTTACTGGGAAAGCAAGATCAAATCTTAAAACAAAGAAGCCAGCAATGTCAAAGCGCAATCCTGTACCTATGCTGGTTGCGATGTCCTGGCCTAATGTGCTGAATAAAAACTCACCGCCTTGAAATCCATCTGTTTTTTTTGCGAGCCATATATTTCCTGCATCTGCAAAAAGAGCACCATTCATTTTTACGGATCCTGATGCAAATTGCGCAATATCAAAACGATATTCCGCATTCCATTCAAGCTTTATATCGCCTGTACGATCAATATAATTAGGGCTGTTTATTTGGGTTGGATCATAATAACTACCCGGCCCTAATGTCCGTATTCTCCAGCCACGCAAACTATATGCCCCGCCCACAAAATATTGTTTTATATAAGGAAGCGCATCTGATTGTCCGTATGGAACACCTACACCCCCGGTAAATCGTACTGCAAGGGTAGAGTGAGGGCGGGTAAAATAATGGCGGCCGTCAAAATCAAATTTTAAATATTGCGCGTACTTAATGTTATATAGATTATTTAATGCGCCTCCTAAGCCATTAAGAACACTTAATACAGCTCCGGCTTCTTCAAAACCTAATCTCAAAAAAGAATAATTACGACTCCCTTTTTTATCCTGGTTTGAAAAAGTGAATGAAATGTTTTCACCCTCAATAAAATTTTGTTTATAGCTATCCTTTAAAAATTGATTTGAATCTAATCGCGTTTTAAATGAGTCAGATTCATACGGTAGCCTGATGATATTGATAAATGCTGGAGACAATGTCCATGTTTTTGTGGGTGTTTCTCGCCAGCTATATGTAAAGTTCGCATTGGTGTTTACCAGTGTAAAGTAATTGAGCCTGTCAATAAGGTTACTGCCACCGCCTATAATAGTATGCGGCAAGTTGCTATTGGTGAATGTAGATGCCGCGATGGGAGCGATAAATTTTGGGAAATCTATGCTGGTATTAAACCCATAGTATTGTGTAAGGGTATAAAAATGTTGAAAGAATGTGTTCCCAAGATTTTGATCAAACACTTCTTCCACACCCCCGGTTACAGAAGCTGTAAAAAGGTTAGCGCCTTTCAACAGGTTCCTGTCTCTAAAATTTAAGCTTACATCATTGCCAATAGTATAGGTTGATCCGTTTGATACTTCATAGTTAATAGTGGCATCATGTTTTTTAGCAGAGTTTAAAAGTATGTAGCAGTCCAGAACAGTGCTGTTAGGTGTTTGCTCATGAAAAACAACTCTGAGATATTGAAAAATACCAAGCTCATTCAATTTCGTTATCGTCTTATCGTAATCCGATTGTGCATAATATCTGCCAGGCAATAAATACATGTGCTTTAATAACACTTTTTCTCTCACATAATATTTATGATATTTAAAAAGGACATTCCCATCCACTTTCCGAAACATTGTACTATCTCTTATATCCTTTGAGTCATCAAAATCTGGATAAACCTGTACTTTGCCAATTGAATACCGTTTAAAGGTCATTGTATCATCTTCATCCTTTATAATGACTAACACATTAAGTATAGGCTTTGTTTCATTCCTTTGTTGCCTTATAAAATCAACAGCATTTTCAAAAGGATTGTCAACATCTTTCAACGGGTTTCTATTAAAAGTATCAAGTTGAAATGTTATATTATCCTGCGAGAATTTATAATATCCATGATCCCGCAAAAGAGATGTGATTCGGCTTCGCTCATCCTCAAGCATGTTATTGGTAAACTCTGCATCTTTTTGCAAAACAGATTGATCTTGTGCATCCTGCATTATTTTTAATATTGCTGCTGCATCTATGCCATTGTCAGTATTATCAACACTATCTATTACCTTATTAATAAGGTAATTACTGCCCATCTGTATATCATAAGCTACATAAGCTCTTTTATTCCTGAATCTTGCGGAGTCTTTTACAATTGCATAAAAATAGCCCTGGTTATACAGGTAGCTTTTCATATTTCTGCCGGCTGTATTCATTAATGAGCTATCATAGATTACCGGCTTTTCAACGGTTTTTGATTTTATTTCAAAATTGGTTGTATCTTTTTCAAACTTACTGTGGCGTGCATTATAGAGCCACAACTTGTATGGAAATGCACCTAGTGCATATGTATTAGGCTTCTGTAATATTATATTTTGCAGGTTATTTTTTAGTTCTCCTTTCCTGGTAATAGGTTTATCTGATTTTAATTTTACCGTATTGCTGCGCAGGAGGTATTGATTGTCTTTAACAAGTTTTGTAGTGTTACAGGCAGAACATGCAATTACCAGCAGGGTTACTAATGCAAGAAATGTTTTTATTGAATAAACTGGTGTTCTGCTGCTCATGTAGTAGGTTAGTCCAATTAATATAGCTTTGTACTCAATGTTATCAAAGGCGCAAAATAAATATATTCGGTCGTTAACGCACCAAAAATACCGTAAACTACATAATAGTTTTATTGTTGAAGGCGATAAAATTGTAAGGGAATGGCTTAATGAAAAGGCTGCCATACAAATGGTTATTGCGCTTCAGGATTGGGCCGATCAACATAATGATCTTATCAGCAGGCATCCCGAAACGCCCTTATACATTGTAAAAGAATCTGAGCTTGAGTCTTTGTCTGCCTTGCAAACTCCCAATCAGGTAATGCTTGTTGTTGACATTCCTGCCCCGCAACCGGTTTCAGCAAACGGATGGAGCATTGCTTTAGATAACATACAAGACCCTGGCAATATGGGCACTATCATACGTATTGCCGATTGGTTTGGAATAAAGAATATAGCTTGCTCTCCTGATTGCGTGGATGTATATAATCCCAAAGTAGTGCAATCAGCTATGGGAGGACATTTAAGAGTAAATACTATTAAAGTCGATTTGAATGAATTCATATCAGGCGCACAAGTACCTGTATTGGCAGCCACCCTTGATGGCGAAAACATATATACTTTGCCCAAACTAAATCCTGGTATTTTAATTATTGGTAATGAATCGCATGGGGTATCCGAAAATTTAATGAAGAAAGCTTCCCATAAGATCACCGTCCCGCGCATTGGTGGTGCTGAATCATTAAATGCTGCAGTTTCTACAGGCATCATCTGTGCTTTATTACTAAAACAATGTTAAAAATTACTTTTCGTAATTTTATATTAAACCATGGCATAGCTGTTGAGTCATTTATATTCAAAAACAATACTTTAGCGTGTATGAAAAAGCTTTTTCTCCTAATCATCATGGTATTAGGTGCGGTACCTGAATTATTCGCGCAGGGATTAGTAAGAGTGAGCCTTAGCGATAATTCACCGGTAATGATAGCTGTTGACGGTCGTTATTACAAAAAGCATGGCAGGTCTGTAACAGTTGGCGATCTTCCTGAAGGGAAGCACCGTATAAAGATTTATGCGTATTCTTCATCTGGAAGAAGGGGTGGTGGAAACGCAGACCTTGTTTACGAAGGCAAGATACATGTTGAAGATGGCGTTTTGCTCGACTGCGTTGCAGATGTGCAGAGTGGAGATATAACTATTTCAAAAGGAGATCCTAATACCTACGCTTATAACACAGCGCCACCTCCTCCACCTCCGGTTAATTCCACAGGCAATGATGTTTACAGCAATGGTAACAACAGCCAACCAGCAAATTACCCCGGGACAATTAGCCAGTCCGAAGTGAACAGGCTGCAAAAGAAGGTAAATGATAAACTCACCGACACCGATAAGCTAAAGTTGATGAAGTCTTCCCTTAACACAAAATCTTTATCAACCGAACAGGTAAGCGTAATGATGACCTGGCTCAATTTTGAAGCTAGCAAGGTAGATTTTGCAAAATTTGCTTACGGGCAAACCGTAGATCCGCAGAATTATTCAAGCCTTGAAAATAGCTTCAGCTACAATTCTTCAAAACAGGAATTGGAAAACTATATTCAAAAAAATAAGAGATAAGCTAATTATTTTTTAAAAACCATTATCATCCGTGGTGAATCGACAGGATGATATGTGTTTAGCCTGTAATCCCCAAACGTGCTGATAAGCGATAATCCCGCCTTTTTAAACATCTGGATAAAATCAGCTAAAGAAAATGCTGCTACACTTTCGGTATAGCTTCTTTTTTGCCCATCGGCATCTATGAATTCTATTTGCTTGTAGATATGATTTTTTTCGAATACCCTTTTAATATGAAATGTATAGGTCCCGCGCTTAATCATCTCTTCCCGCACCAGGTTCAGTAATACCTCTTCTTTATTCAGATAATCTATAACAAGTATCCCGTCTTTTGCTAATCCTGCCGCAAAAGATTTGGCTGCCATCAAGTGATCTCTGTTATGCTCAAAATACCCAAAGCTGGTAAAGAAATTAAATGCGTAATTGAAGTAATTAATATAAAAAGGGAAGCGCATGTCGTGAACAAAAAATTGCAGGTTTTCACGCTCCATTGTCTTTGCTTTTTCTATGCTTGCATGCGATATGTCTATTCCCATCACATCATACCCATATTCAGCAAGCTGTTTGGTAAAGCGTCCTGTTCCGCAGGCAATATCCAGCATAGTGCTGTTGGGAAGCGGTTGTAAATAATTGATAAGATTCTCTACAAAAGCCTGTGCTTCCAGATCATCGTGGTTCTCGTAAAGTATTTTATAATAGGGAGACCCAAACCAGCTTTTATACCAATCCGTATGTTTCATGAGAAAAACTTCCAGCAAAAATAAGTCTCAATAGTTATCATTTATAGGCTCCCTTTATCTAAAGGCATATTTTTGCGTGATTCAATTATGCGTTTGATGGTGTCCGAAAACAAATGGAAGAAATTAATAATAGTTGGCGATAGGGTATTGATAAAACCTGTAAAACCCGATGAGCGCACCGGTAGCGGCCTGTATCTGCCTCCCGGTGTGCAGGAAAAGGAAAAGGTACAGCACGGCTACATTGTGAAGACTGGCCCCGGTTATCCCATACCTGCAATAGCAGAGGAGGACGAACCCTGGAAAGAGCCACAGGAAAAGGTAAAATATATCCCTCTGCAGGCTCATGAAGGCGATTTAGCCATATTTCTTATTAGCGGTGCAACAGAAGTATTGTACGAAGGCGAAAAATATTATATAGTTCCACAGCATAGTTTATTGATGTTGGAGAGGGAAGAAGACTTATAATAAAAATCAGGGTTACCTCCAAAATGAATAATGTATCTTTGCACACCAATTTTAAAGCATGAATTTTCGTCGTTTTTTAGTTTCTTATCGCATACCTATTGCAATAGTTTTATTTCTTTTGGGTTTATTGCTGGGCTTTAAAGTCACCTGGTGGGTGGCCTGGATACCCATTCTTATATCTTTGATTTTTGTCGCCGCATACTTTATGCTCGGCCCAATGACGCTTATACAAGGCTATATTGAAGACGGTGATATGGAAGGCGCACAAAAGTTGCTTAATAAGGTGAAATATCCCAACCTGTTATATAAGCCTATCCGCTCATCATACTACATGCTCAAGGCCAACTTCTCCACTATGGACGAAGACCTCGATAAGGCAGAGGCCAACCTACGTAAAGGACTGGAAGCCGGTATGCCTGAAAAAGAATATGAAGGCACAGCATATCTGCAGCTTGGCTCCATAGCTTACCGAAAAGGCAATACAAAAGAAGCTGCTGAAAACCTGCGTAAAGCACTGAAAATTGGCTTGCCCGACAAAGACAACGAAGCAACAGCATACTTGCAACTATCGAGCATCTCCATGCAAAGACGCGATTTCAAATCGGCAAAAATATACTTCAACAAAGCGAAGAATTGTAAGCCTACCAACGAGCAGGTAGTAAGCCAGATAAAGGAAATGGCTAAATACATTGCCCGTATACCTGGGTAAATAGCAAAGAATTTGCAAAACAAAAGCCGCTCTCAAAGTGGCTTTTGTTTTGATATTTAATCTCTGCTTTTTAAACCGGTTTACCCACACCTCCTGTCACTAATTTAAATAGGCTATCGCTTATGTGCTCGTCCCATCCTTTCTTGCAATCCTCATAGCATTCCACTTCAGGGGTCAGACCTTCATGTACCATATCTATTTGGGTCTTATTATTAGCTGTGGATATTTCCCATACTACATTAGTGTCCTTCCATTCCTTTTTGTCATTCAACCAATGTAGATTGCAATCGGTTACTTTCCACACTACTTTTTTATTGGGAGAGGCTTCTGCTATTTCAAAAGCAACATTCGTTTCCCCGAATTGTACTGTAAAAGTGTCACCGGTTTCTAATGCTTTTCCATTAAAGCTTTTTGCCCACCATGCTCCTACGTTGGCAATATTTGCATAGGCCTGGTCTGCTGTAATGTTTGCAGCTATGCTGCAATGATAATTTTTCTGTTCCATTAGTGTTTGTTTTTTTGGTTTAAAATATTTTCAAGTTTTTTAAGCTTGCTGATCCAGAATTTATCAAAGAAGTCTATCCATTCCTGCAGCTTGTCAAACCCATCACGTTTTAGCATACAGTACCTTTCCCTGCCAATATCCTGTATGGAGATAAACCCCGCACTGTGCAATATTTTTATATGCTTCGATACTGCTGGGCGGCTCATGTCAAAGTTTTCTGCCAGGCTGTTTATCGTCAGGCTGTTTTCCGACAGCAGGCGCAGCATCTGTCTTCTGCTTGGGTCGGCAATTACCTGGAAGGCGTCAAGAGTTGGTTGTGCCATTTTTTGCAGTGTTTAGAAGTTCTCCTATCTTTTTCATGTTTTTCAGCCAACCGTCATTCATTGCAGGATAGATCATCATGTTTGCTATCTCCTTAAATCCTGTATGCACTAGTTGAAGTTCCATTCCGTTATCTTTTGGTACCAATGTCCATTCCACAACTGAGTCAAGTGTTATCTTGCCCTGACCGGGACCGCCCTTCCATGAATAGGAAAGTTTTTTAAAAGGGACAACTTCCAATACAGTGCAGTATGCAGTTCCATCAAAATCCATTTGAGGCAATGGTTTTGTCCAGAAATTGAATTGGTGGCCTACTATGGGTTGAAAATCATTTTTCATCAGCCATAGTTCTATCAGTTCCGGTTTTGTCAGGTAGTCCCATACATCTTCTTGCGACTGGTTAAAAAACAATGTGTGTGCTATCGTGTTATTCATAAATAAGTAACTTTTAAGTTACACAAACTTACATGTAACTTTCAAGTTACGCAATATTTTTAAAGATATTTTTTAGATTAATGTATTTGTGATTGTTTAATAACAGAATTGAGGAAGATAAAAGGGAAATAAACTTCTACTAATACTGCAACACATCCTCAAACGGCGAAGCAACATATTCATGAAAATGGGTCATTTCCTCAACTGCTTTTTGATGAATGGTCTTATAAGTTTGATGCATTTGGTAGATCATAATGCTGTAAAAAAGCGATTTGTCAAGCATCTTCCTGTTGTTCTTCAGGCTCCAGCCAAGCAGTTTCCAGAAATATTTCCGATTGCTATCGCGTATTCCAAGTTTCACGATCACAAGCCACAGCATTTTTACCTGGTTCCACTCATAGCTTTCTTTTATTCTTAAGTTATTTTTTGGGAATTGATAGGTTTTAAAGAATTGTATCAGCCGTTCGTACGACTTTGCAGGTGTGTAGATATTATCTATCACTTTTATAAAGCCATTAAAGAGCACATTCGCATCCATCACAGGGATAATGTTGGTATCTCCTTCAGTAAATGCAAATGGTTTCGATAAACGTTTTTCAAATTTCATTCTTGTGTATAGCTCGGTCCCCGGCGGTGCTTTCAGTATATTCACTATTGGCAGCGGTATGCCGCTTTCCTGTATAAAGTTTATTTGCCGCTGAAAGATCCGCTCATCATCCGTATCAAATCCCACAATGAATCCACCCGAAATAATAAAGCCCTTGCTATGTATTTCATGTATGGTATCCATCAGGTTTCTCTTCAGGTTTTGGTTCTTATGCGAAGCCTTCAGGCTCTCTTCCGAAGGTGTTTCGATCCCAATAAAGATATGCCTGAACCCGGCGTCTATCAGCAGTTGCATCAGTTCTTCATCATCTGCAAGATTAATAGTAAGCTGTGTCGAAAAATAGAATTTTGGATTATTCTTTTTTCTCCATGCTATAAGCGCCGGTAGCAGTTCCGCTTTTAGTATCCGCTTATTGCCTATCAGGTTGTCATCGGCAAATAACACTAATTGAATATTGCTGTTTTTATTGATAGCGTCCAGCTCTGCTATTATTTGCTCAGCGCTTTTGGTGCGTGGCCGCCTTCCCAGCAGTGCAGTAACATCGCAGAAGTCACACATATAGGGGCAGCCTCTCGAGTATTGCACTATATCATACAGGTATTGCCCTTTATCCACCAGCTCAAATGCAGGCAACGGAGATTGCTCCACATCGGCAAATTCAGGTGTCTTATATAAGTGTTTGGGTTGTTGTTTTTCCAGGTCGCTCAGGAAAAGCGGAAGTGTTATTTCCGCTTCATTCAAAACAAAATGGTCTATATCATCAAAGCGGGAATACTCATGCGTAAATAGTGTACCTCCTGCAACTATCTTCGCCCCGAGCTCTTTACACTGCCTGATCACCTCACGCGCAGATTCCTCCTGCACATTCATAGCCGAAAGAAATACATAATCAGCCCACAATACATCTTCATCGCTAAGTGCCCTCACATTCAGATCCACCAGCTTCTTCTCCCAATCCTCCGGCAACAATGCCGCCACAGTCAGCAAACCCAGGGGAGGGTAGGCCGCCTTCTTATTTACTATCTTCATAAAATGCCTCATAGCATAGAACGTATCAGGCATTTCAGGATATACTAAAAGTATCTTCACGATTGTCGTTTTGAGATATGTTTATATCATATCTCCAGCGCTAAAGCTAATTTTTTTTAATATAATATTCAAATTGCAAAAAGGCCTTGTGTACGAAGCGATCTTTGAGCACAGGCACAACACTCGAATCATCACCATCCACGCAATGACCAACATTTTTTAGAAGAATTTGTTTATGTAGGGGATTTTTTTCCATTTTACTTAGAATGTCATTTGAGGAATTGTAACAATGTTGCGCTGCAATAATGGACAATAGTTTCCCACATTAGAATCTAAATCACAAGATGTAATCTCAATTGTTTGTTTATTTAAATCCTAATTTTATTTCGCTTATGTTAGATTGAGCGTTAGGGCTCTCAATAGTTTCCAGACGAACACAATAAACGAAACTGAATATTGCCGCCCTAGTTAATTGTAGCAAATGCAGGGTTGCATTATCAAATTCTTTTGTATCAGCTACTGCCACGAATTCAGTATCTTCAAAAATTTTGAAAATATCTTTGCTCTTTTCATTTCTGTTTTTTAATACAAGCAGATTATGCTCTAATTTATTTCTCCAATTTTTAAAATGTTTTAGTTCTCCTGAACTTTTATTTAAATCACAAGCAATACTATAAAGGGCATTTAAATGAATATTCTTTTTGCTTTTAATTTGTTCTTTTCTCACGGGTTCATCCCAAAATGTTTCAAAATAAATTCTTTTGGAATCCAATTGATATAACTTGCATAACCCTAAAGCAATTTTATCCAAAATACCGTAACAAATTCTAAATGCTGACCGTAACATTTCCGTTTGTGGATTTATAGTCTCTGCATCAAACAATTCGGAAAACTTCATATCAAAGTCAATTTCAGCTATATTAAATACTGATTGAAAATATACCCATCTTGCGAAAGCAAATTCAGACTTAATACGATTCAGAAGCAATTCTAATTTGACTATAAATTCTTTTTTAAACATTCCATGACCAACACCAATTCGGAGGTCATCTTTTTCCGTAGCAACACAATTACAGTAAATACTATGTTCATTTAACGTCAGAAAATTTAGAATGCAAAATTTACGGAAAGAGGTATGATTGTTAAACTCCTGTTCAGTCTCTTTAAGTTCTTTAGCTATATTGTTAATATCAAAACCTTTTCTTTGAATTACATCCAATGCCTTATTCCTTCCAATAATACTTCTGTTGAAAATAGATGATGGCAAAACATTCGTTTCAATACCTTTTTGATATCCATTATATATTTGAATAAAAAGAGCTACTGTAATACTACAATTAGTAACCTCGCTCAAATATTCTAGATTAATTGCTCTTGAGATAAGCGCTTGTGGGTAATTGGAATTATTATTTAATGCCAAATCTAAAAACTGGATACCCTCAACGATCCTACCAATACTTACTAATGAACTAGAAAGGTTAACTAATATTCGGTGCAGCAAACTATCATTATTAGCTACGTGTTTTGATGCCAACCAAAAAAGATTTATTGGTTCTTGTAGCTTTTCTTTTATTATGTCGATTGGATGCACTCCTTTATTTTCCTTATAAAAAATTGTTGCTAAACCTTGTTTGGCGTTAGCGAGATTATAATAATAGTCTGCTAGAGAAATAAAAGTGCATATTTTTTTCTCATTTGATTCGTAAAAACTGATAGCTTTTGTTAAATCGCTTTCGGTAAAGCTTTCTCTGCCTATATCTATCAGAATCGTGATGAGGTTTAATTGAAAGATAAAATCGTCATCCGAAAATACTTTGTCAGTTTGTACAGATAATAGCAGCTCTCTTGCTTCGTTAAATCTCTCTTGGTCCAAAAGGTTATACAAGCTGTCTTGTACTAATCGTTTTTTCATTTAAATACAAGTTAGATTTAAACTACAGTTTCATCTCAAATCTTGCAATCTTTCAAGCTCTTGTGTATTTAATGATGTATTTGATATTTTCACATTTTGAGCAAGCCCACTTCTCACGCCTTTGATGTAAGCATATTGCATTACAGAAGCAGATTTATTTGCAATCCAAAGTCAAGGTAATTGTTTATCTCTAAAAATGACCTTCCTAGAGAATTTAATAATAGTTCTAAGCGATAGGTTTGTATTTCACCGCTCCCATCTGGTATAGCCCTGATAGCAGGAAGGCCAGACTTAAAATCTTCATAGCTAATGCTTGTTCCAATATATCCTCCTTCTTCAGAGTCATATACTCCGTATTCAGAAATGAACTCATCCTGCATATGCTCATCATAATATTCTTCGTCAGTCGTAAAGTCAGCCCAAGGAAACAATATTTTTAAGTCTTCCACATTGTGAAAGTGGATGTAATCTCCTTTGCTTAGTATAGTTTCGGTATATAGTGCACCTACCAATTTGATCTGAATAGTAGCTTTGCCAATGGTTTTGTTAACCCACTCGTCAACCTCAACAACAATTTTTTCCCCATCTGCTATACTCTGCATCAATTCTTTATGTACGGCAAGTCTCTGTAACCTTTGGTAGTAAAGAGGATATTTGTTCAAATTTTCAAGGTCTTCTTTACAGGATAGCGCTAAATCTTGACTGGTAGGTATTTTAACTTTCCAACCTTTTTTGGTGTGGATTATGGTACTTTCATCTATTTTTTGCCATATTGTCTTATTCGTTTTAGGATTATGTAATACGATAATGATTGGTAAGCTGTGATTAAGCCAATACTCAAGATGGATTAACGAACCCCGGTATATCACTTCACCAAATGAAGTTTCTTTGAAGTAACTTTCTCCCGATTTGATCTGAATCCCAATTAGCTGCCCTGTGTACTTTTCTTTTTTGCATATTTCAACTTCCATGTCAATCCCAATGTCTGATTCTAAGATTTTTCTAGGAATCCACTTAAAGTCAGACAAGAAAATATTTTCCACGTGATTTACGCCTATCCTTTCTGTTGAGTCGAAACGCTCCATATATGGCCTGGTTAGTAACGAAGTATCATATTAAAGATACATCATTCTAGTTTTTTCCCTAACTCATCTCCGTTTATAATGAGGATGTCAAGGATTAGCGTTTGCAACATTAATATCTAAAGAAGTTTTTGACATTGCACAAAACATATGAATGACAATTGAAGCTTTTTTACCTTTGTCATCATGAAAATAGCTTTAGCGTCTCCTTCATTCCCGAGATCAATAAATGATGGTTTATTCTGGCTGGAAAAACTGGTGAAAGATGCAGCTAAGGAGCAGGCAGAAATAATCTGTTTCCCTGAATCCTATCTGCCAGGATATCCAGGAATGGAATATAGTGAAGAAGATCGTTCTCCCGAAAGCCTACAGGCTGCATTAGATAAAGTATGTGCTATCGCAGCCGAAAATTCAATAGCCATTATAGTGCCCATGGACTGGCATCACCCCGAAGGATTATTGAACTTAGCCTACGTTATATCCGGCACAGGAGAGATATTAGGATACCAGACTAAAAATCAGTTAGACCCTTCAGAGGATGATCTCTGGATTCCCGGCACAGAACGCAGTATTTTCGAAGTGAATGGAGTAAAGTTTGGTATCTCTATTTGCCACGAAGGATTTCGCTACCCTGAATCCGTTCGATGGGCAGCACAGCATGGTGCAAAAATTGTGTTCCATCCGCATTTTACAGGCAGTAATACAGAAGGAGTACTCCTTACAGAATGGGGAGATAAGAACAACCCGTACTACGAAAAAGCAATGATGATGAGAGCTATGGAAAACACTATTTACTTCGCCAGTGTAAACTATGCCTCACGCTATCCCGACTCAGCCACCTCCATCATAGCCCCCGACGGCACATGCATCGCACACGAAGCTTATGGCCGATCAGGCATAATAACAGCAGACATAAATACCACCCTCGCAACCGGCTTTTTAGCCAAAAGATTCAAAAATGAACTTTATATAAAATAACATCAAATAATACCACACAGCAATTCCCGCATTTTATCATTAAGTAACACATGTCTATTGGACATTATCAAATGCCGAATTGTCGAATTACTGAATTGTCTAATTGTCATCCTCCCTCTTCTCCCATGGTTACGCC